>ENA-OUQF01000016-OUQF01000016.1-human-gut-metagenome-genome-assembly--contig:-NODE-16-length-215291-cov-14.902656_pt1 | contig 215291 bp, 164 predicted proteins | sample MGYA00237947_ERZ548826 | MGnify/ENA primary metagenome ERZ548826 (study PRJEB26490, sample SAMN05194701) | human gut metagenome | biome: terrestrial biome; feature: human-associated habitat... | reverse complement strand
GCAGCACAAAAGGCCGATTTTTAGAAAAATGCCTAAAAAGTGATAAAGTCAGGAAACTCAATACGAAGCAGGCCATTGCAATGGCCCGGATGAACCCTAAGGCAGTCCTGCCGGGCGAGAATCCCCGACTTATCGACGAGTGGCAGAAGGCTCCTGACATCTGGAACCAGGTGAAGGATGACCTTGACATCAAATATGAGTTCGGCAAGTACATCCTCACGGGCAGTTCTACTCCTGCAGACAAGACGGAAGTGCACCATAGCGGGGCCGGTGAAGATGCGCCCGATGAGCCTGTGGGAGTCGAAGGAGTCCAAGGGAACGGTTTCCCTGAAGGATTTGTTCGATGGAGGGGCTTCTTTCCCCTGGGACTTGAACCAGGATTTCCAGTTGGAGGATGCAGCTCATCTTACGTGCCGCGGAGGCTGGCCGATAGCCGTACTGGCTCCGAAGGACATCGCCATCGAGATTACGAAGAACTACTGGAACGGGCTCTTTATGTTCGACGATTCGGAGAATGAGCGTTTCCGGAACAAGAAGCCCGAGGTGCTGCGGATGATTGTGCGCAGCTATGCCCGCCATATTTCCACGGAAGCTGCCCTGTCAACCATCATAGCGGACGTTCGCCAGAGCAATGAGCGGACGATGGACCCTAAGACATTTGACGAATATCTTGAGGCGCTGAACGACCTGTACATTCTTGAAGACATGGAGGCCTGGAATCCGAATATCCGTTCCAAGACATCCATCCGTTCAACGCCCACCCGGCATTTCGTGGATACGTCCATCGCCTGCCGGGCATTGAACATCATGCCGGAAGACTTGATGCGTGACCTGGAGAGTTTCGGCCTTTTCTTTGAGGATCTGGCCGTCAGGGACCTCCGCGTCTATGCCGACACCCTGGGCGGCAAGGTTCGTCACTATCGCGACAATGCCGGGCTGGAGTGCGACGCCGTGGTGCATCTGGAAGATGGCCGTTGGGGCGCCATTGAAATCAAATTGGGCGGGGATGAACTGATAGAGGCCGGTGCCACGTCCCTGAAAACGCTCAAGTCGAAGATTGAGGAGAAGAGTGACGAGAATTCGCCTTCATTCCTGCTGGTCCTCACTGCCGTTGGTGGCGCTTACAAGCGAGAGGACGGCGTCTATGTGGCACCTATCAATCTTCTGAAGCCGTAAGCAACTCCCGTTCAATCAGGGGAAGGAGCTGGTCGTCGGCGGGGAGCCAGTTGACGCAGCGAAGCTCGACGGCGGAGAGCCAGCGGGCAGATTCGTGCTCGACCAAGTGGAGATTCCCGGAGACTATGCTGCACGCGTAGCAGCGCATCGACAAGTGAAACGCCGGATAATCATACTCGACCGTGTCGATCAGATGCCCGACACCGATCTCTGTCTCCAGCTCTTCCCTGATTTCACGACGCAGAGCGTCCTCCGGGCTCTCCCCAGCCTCGACTTTCCCGCCCGGGAACTCCCACCCGTCCTTGAAATCACCATATCCCCGCTGCGTAGCGAACACCTTACCCTCCCTCATAATCACCGCAGCCACTACATTTATTGTCTTCATTGTATCCCCATCTTTCATGCCTCAGGCGAACACTCCACCAGAGTGCAATCCATCAAACTTCACAACCAATGGTATTTGATCATTTATGTCACGAAAATCAGTTATTCAACCAACCTCACTGATAATCAGTGCAAGTTATTAAAAAAGTCATCAATCCGCAAGGGCCTCCGCCCACATGAAGAATAATTGCTAACTTAGCACTTGCAAGCAAGAAGAGCCAGCCGCGAGCGGCGCCGACGCGAACCAAGAACATTCTCGCAAGGCCACTGACAACGGCGAACCCGGGACACATGCAAGCCAAGAACAACAGTGAGCCACGGGCAAAGGCGAGTCAGAACATTCGCAAGCCAAGGGACGACACGCAGCCGAGACAGAAAGCGCCGAGAGCAGCAGGGCGGCAAGGACAAAGAGAATCACAATGCCGGACAGGATGACACCACAGCAGCGGCACAACTGCATGTCGCACATCCACAACAGGGACACGCGCCCCGAGCTGGCCGCCAGACGCGAGCTTTGGCGGAGGGGATTCCGGTACCGCGTGAATGTCCGGAACCTCCCGGGCACCCCTGACATCGTCCTCCCAAAATATCGCACCGCCATCTTCGTCAACGGCTGCTTCTGGCACGGGCACAAAGGCTGCCACAGCTACACCGTCCCCAAGACCAATACCACGTTCTGGCAGGACAAGGTTGCCCGCAACCGGGCACGCGACCTCACGAACGCCCAGCGCCTCGAATCCATCGGCTGGAGTGTCATGACCGTCTGGGAGTGCGAACTTGGCAAGTCAAGGCTCCGGGAGACAATGGACCGCGTGGAGGCGACGCTGCAGATAAACAAAGACAAGTGGGCCGGATACCGCCGCCGTCGCCGCGAAAACAGGCAGTTCGCGATCGCCCAGGCCAGAAAGCGCCGTGAAGTGGCCGCCATAGTGGAAGCGGAACTCGCGGAGCAGTTCGGGACCGGAATCCCGGAGAGCATCAGAAAAATCTCGAAAAAAGAAGAAGCCGGTGTCTGAGAAGTCGTTTAGAAGTTGTTTTGAATTTATTTGTCATAAATTTTATGAAGATTTTTCTGTCAGAGTTTTTTCTGGATTTTGAGAAAGATAGTAGAACTATCTGACCGAAAAAGCCAGGAAAAAATATGGCGAAAAAGCAAGTAAAAGAATTTTCAACATAAATCAAAACAACTTCTTAGAGCATAATTTGTATATTTGCCTATAACTCAACCAACACAAAAGCACTATGTTCAAGTTTTTCTTAGACGACAGCGACGACAGGAGCATCGACACCTTCATCAACGAGAAGGGGGACTTCGGCTTCGGGATGAAACTCGATGAGAACATGGGTATCAACCTTGACGGAGGGACGCCCTACTTCAAGGTCGGCGACGATTTCGGGATAGACATTTAGCGCCGCGGGCGCCCTGCTCACCATCAGGGGAACCGAGCACTCAGATAAACCTTTTGTGCTCCTCGGAATATGTGTACCCGGCCGCCTTGAGCCTTGATTCAAGCGCGGTCCGGTCTTCATGATAATAATCGCACACCTCGTCGAGGCTGTCGAACAAGTTGTCCCTGAGGAGGAAATTGATGGCCGAGACGAGCATCGGCATGTCATTCTGCGGCAGACGGTCCATACTGCATCATTTTTTCGAGACTCCCTATAGCGGACTTCAGATCGGATGCGAATCTCCCATGCTCCATCAGAAACCCCTCCCTGCCGCCTGCCAGCGCCAGATACAGCTCACGGTTCATCCCGATGGCATACGAAGCCACGGCGGACTCTATCTCGTCGCGTTGCACGGGGCTTTCGGAATACTCGTAGACCCTATATTTCTGATGAAAGATGCAATAGGCCGACTCGACCGCACCCCTGCTGATTTTATTGTCCATACAGGCAGCAAAGTTAGTAATCGTTAAAAAATAAATTGCATCATCTTAGGCAATCTTTTTGGTCAATATTCCTTTTTTCATCAGTCATGTGCCACCGGCACACTCCTTCTTCAAAAAGAAATCTATCCTCAAAAATCTTTGCCGAATCTGCGGCAACTTATTTTTTGCCGTTTACTTAGCAGACAATTTCGTAAATTCGCAGCCTGATCATGGAAAAGAAACCGGACAAGATACTGATCCGTGGAGCGCGGGTCCACAATCTCAAGAACATTGATGTCGACATCCCCCTCGGGAAGATCGTCGGCATAGCCGGGGTGTCGGGCTCCGGCAAATCCTCGCTTTCGCTCGGGGTGTTATATGCCGAAGGCTCAAGGCGTTATCTTGAGTCCCTCTCGACCTACACGAGAAGGAGAATGACACAGGCCGCGAAAGCAGATGTGGATGAAGTCCTGTATGTTCCGGCCGCCCTCGCCATGCACCAGAGGCCGGGCATCCCGGGAATCAGGAGCACTTTCGGCACGGGCACGGAACTGCTCAACAGCCTCAGGCTGATGTTCTCCAGGCTCGCGAGCCACCGCTGCCCCAACGGGCATTATATGGAGCCCTCACTGCGGGTCGCCGCAGGAAAGGACCTCGTCTGCCCAGTGTGCGGAGAGCATTTCTACCCGCCGGGAGCCGAAGACCTGGCGTTCAACAGCCAGGGAGCGTGCCGGACTTGCGACGGCACCGGCACCATCCGTACAGTTGACGAATCCACCCTCATCCCGGACGAGAACCTTACGATAGATGAAGGAGCGGTCGCGCCATGGAACACGCTGATGTGGTCGCTGATGAAAGATGTCTGCCGCGCGATGGGCGTAAGGACAGACATCCCCTACAAAGACTTGACCGACAAGGAAAAAGACATAGTCCTCCACGGTCCGGCCGAGAAAAAGCACATTCTCTACAAGGCCAAGAACTCCAATGACGCGGCCGAACTGGATTTCACCTTCTTCAACGCCACATACACTGTCGAGAACGCGTTGTCGAAGGTCAAGGACGAAAAGGGGATGAAGAGGGTCGAGAAGTTCCTGAGGCTCGATGTCTGCCCGGACTGCGGAGGCACAAGGCTTTCCGACGCGGCCAGGGCGCCAAGGCTCAGGGGAATATCCCTGGCCGAGGCCTGCACGATGACGCTTACCGAGATTGTGGAATGGGTCAAAGGCGTGCCGGCCTCGCTTCCGGAAGAGATGAGACCCATGGCCGAAAGCATCTGCGCCTCTTTCCTCGACACCGCCAGACGCCTGCTCGACCTGGGCATAGGCTACCTGACCCTTGACCGCTCCGCCGACACCCTCTCCACCGGCGAGAGGCAGAGGATGCAGCTGTCCAGGGCCGTGCGCAACCGGACAAGCGGAGTGCTCTATGTGCTCGACGAGCCGTCCATCGGACTGCATCCCGCCAACCTCGAAGGCCTTTGCGGCGTGATGGACGACCTGATTGCGGACGGCAACTCCGTGGTGCTCGTGGACCACGACACGCAAATCCTGTCCAAATCCGACTGGATGATAGAGATGGGGCCGGGCGCCGGCTCGCAGGGAGGAGAAGTGATAGCGCAGGGGACGGTGGCTGACATGGAGCGCAACTCGGTCTCCATAATCGGGCCGTACCTCGCCGGCAAGGACAGGACGGAACCGAGCCACGCCAGCGTCGAAGAGATCTTCAAATACGGTGCAATTACGATGTCAACAGGTCGCATACACACCGTGCAGCCCCTTGAAGTGAGAATCCCGAAAGGGCGCCTTACCGTGGTGACAGGTGTTTCCGGATCCGGCAAGACCACCATGGTGCTCGAGAGCCTCATCCCGGCCCTGCAGGCCAGAATCTCCGGAGCCAGTCTGCCCGCTCACGTCAAGGGCATCGAGGCCGGCGGCATCGGGCAGGTCAAACTCATAGACGCCTCCCCTATCGGAATCAACGTGCGTTCCACCGTGGCGACATATGCCAATGTCCACGATGAACTGAGGAAAGTCTTCGCCAAGACGCCCGACGCGAAAAAGCACGGCTACAAGGATGGAGACTTCTCCTACAACACCGGCAAACTGCGATGCCCCACCTGTGACGGCACCGGGGTCATAAGCCTGGATGTGCAGTTCCTCCCGGATGTCGAAATAAGCTGCCCGGACTGCCGCGGGTCCAGATACTGCCGCGCAGCGGAAAGCATCAGACGCGAGAACTCCGCCGGCGAATTCCATTCCCTGCCGGAACTCATGGACATGGATGTCAACTCCGCGCTCAACGCCTGCGGCGACTTGCGGACGGTAAGCCAGCGGCTCCGCGTCCTCCGAGACCTGGGGCTGGGATACCTCACACTCGGGGAGCAGACGCCAAGCCTCTCAGGCGGCGAGGCGCAGAGGCTGAAACTCGCCAGCGAGATGGGGCGCGGCCAGCAGGACTCCGTATTCGTGTTCGACGAGCCTACCATCGGGCTCCATCCTTCCGACGTGCAGACGCTGCTGGAAGTATTCAGAGGCCTCATCGGCCACGGGGCCACGGTCATAGTGATAGAGCACGACCTCGATGTGATCCGCAGCGCCGACTTCATCATCGACATGGGACCGGGCGGCGGCTCAGAGGGCGGAAGAATCGTGGCGCAGGGATCGCCTCGCGAAATAAGTGCCGACCCGCACAGCATTACGGGTAGATTTCTATAGAAATTGCTATATTTGCCGAGATGAAACGGTGGCTCAAGATACTCCTTGTCTTCACCCTGATGCTGGTATGCCGCGAGAACGCGCTGCCTTCATCCGGAGCCGCGACTGTACCGGTCATCGCCGGGACGGGAGAAATCACCCAGAAAGAGAGCCCGGCGACCGCTGACACCAGGATACAGGACCTTTACCTGTGCGCCCAGGGCTATGAGTACACCGTCCCTGAGCATTTCTCCTCCTCCGCACGTCTCCGCAGCGGAGGGACTCGCCGCACTGCCGGAAGCGCCAAGGTGTTCATAAAGGCCAGAAGCCTTGTCAATCTGTCAAACCCTGTCGGCTTCGTCCAGGAGCAGAGCAGTTTCATCTCGGGGACGCTGTCCAGCGCCTCGCACTTCATCCTGCTGAGAAAATTCCGGCTCTGATTGTCGTACACCGCTAAGCCGAAGACCGCCCGGGCAGAGCGGCCTTCACCACCGTGTCCCGGGTCCGTCCAGGACAGGAGGTCAGTATCCGCCCTCTCAATCGACAATCAGACAATTACAATCATGAACAAAGAATTTTCCCGCACCCGCAGTGCGAAAGACACCATCATTTCACTTGCACTCGTCATCGCCGGCTTCGCCTGCGTGCTTTTCAAGACTCCCGTCGGGGTCAACATCCTCGGCTGCTGCGCCATAATCCTCGGTATAGTCCTCTTCTGCATGCTCAAGTCCTGCCGTAAGGACACCGAGACCGGCATCTGCTATAAACTGAAGACCAAATACTACCCGGCCAAGCGTCAGGAAGAGGTCCTGAACGCCCTCAAGACCGACCCTTCATCCATAGATTGGACGGAGAGCGGCACTGAGGAGGGGCTGAGGGTGGACATCTTCTGCTCCAAAGCCAAGAACAAGGTTTTCGTGCAATGCTATCGTTACATCCCGTACGAGTATCAGGTCTGCTCCGACTGGTTTGAGCTGCCGCTCGACAAATGCGGCAACCTGGCGGAATAGCGTCGCCGCCTCTGCATACGACGCCCCGGGGCCGATGGACAGATGCCGACAAAAGCACCTCACAACTCCCATCCGCCCCGGGGCTTGTATCGTAAGGCGCCCACCGACCAAGGCGGACGCTTGCAGGAGAGCCGGAGAAAAGGTATCTTTATGGTCTAAAACACAAGACATGTCCCTCAAGAACATAGGAGAATTCGGACTGATTGGAGAGATCAGGGACGCTTTCAGGGACGGGGAGCACGGCTCGGAACCGGAAAGCGGAAACAGCATCATAGACAGCAACCCGGCTACAAGGGGCATAGGAGACGACTGCGCCGTCATCCCCCAGAGAGACGGCATTGCCACTCTCGTCAGCACCGACATGCTGGTCGAAGGCAGCCACTTCCTGCTGGACGACATCAGCCCGTACCGCCTCGGCTGGAAATCCGCCGCCGTCAACATCAGCGACATCGCGGCCATGGGAGGAACCCCGACGGCGACATTCCTCGCCCTGGCAATCCCGGACAAGATTGACAACTCCTGGATGAAGGAGTTCGTCCGCGGCTACCGCGACCTTTCGCTGAAGTTCAGCTGTCCTCTTCTCGGCGGTGACACGACATCCTCCCCCGGTGGACTGTGCATCTGCGTCACCGTACTCGGAGAATGTCCTCAAGGCAGGCAGCGGTGCCGCGACATGGCACGCGAGGGCGATCTTGTCTGCGTCACCGGCAATCTCGGAGACTCGGCGGCGGGGCTCAGAATCATACTCGAGAAGAAGAAGCGCGACACCGACGCTGAACACCTGATCGGGAAGCATTACCAGCCTGTGCCGCGGGTCGAGGCGGGCCTGAAGCTTGCCGCCACTCCGGGCGTCCACGCCATGATGGACATCTCCGACGGTATCGGATCCGACATCCGCCACATCCTCAAAGCCTCGCACAAGGGTGCCGAGATAGATGTGAACGCCCTCCCCCTTTCCGGAGAACTCAAGAGGGTCTGCGCCAGCCACGGCTGGGATCCGGTAGAACTCGCCACCTGCGGCGGAGAAGACTACGAACTCCTGTTTACAATAACTCCGGAAGCTCAGGCCGGACTGGATGTGGAACATCACATCATCGGGCGCATCACTTCCGGAGAAAATCTGGAGTGGGTCGGTTCAGACCGCGACTACCTTGGATTCAGGCACTTCTAGCTGATGAACAGCAGTTCACGGTACTTAGGAAGAGGCCAGGTGCGGTTGTCGACGATCTCCTCGAGCTTGTCGATAGGCTTGCGCAGGTCATAGAGAGCCTCGGCGATCTCGTGATAGGCCACGGCCTTCTCGTACTCGTCGGTGATGGCGTTCGCAGCCTTGCGCGCATCCTTCATGGCGGCCGCCTTCAGGCGTATGTCTTCCACATAGCCGGAAATCTTGGCGATCAGCTCAAGCTCGGTGGCGCAGTTGTCAGTGCCGCCGAAGACCTCCTTGCACAAGGCGACCTCTTTAAGCAGACGGGACTTGTATTCAAGCACGGCCGGGATGATGTGGTTGATGGCCACCCTGACAAGCACGCGCGACTCGATCTGCACCTTCTTTGAATATGTCTCCCACTTCACCTCGTTGCGCGCGGCGAGTTCCTTCTCCGTGTACACGCCGGTTGAAGTGAACATCTTGACGGAGTCCGGACGGGTGAACACCTTGAACATCTCTGGCACGCTGGTCTCGACATCCAGGCCTCGCCTTACCGCCTCGGCCTTCCACTCCTCGGTGTAGCCGTTGCCGTCGAAGCAGACGACATCGAGCACAGAGGCGATGATCGGCTTGAGGGTATCCATCACGGCCACGTTGACACTCTTGCCCTTGGCTAACTCCTTGTCGACGTCAGCCTTGAAGATGGTGAGCTGCTCGGCCACGGCCGCATTGAGCGTGGTCATGGCGCCGGCGCAGTTGGCTGATGAACCTACGGCCCTGAACTCGAAGCGGTTGCCGGTAAACGCGAACGGTGATGTGCGGTTGCGGTCGGTGTTGTCAAGGAATATCTCCGGAATCTCCACGAGACCTACGCTCTTGCCCTTCTTGCCGGCAATCTCGATCGGGGTGTCGGAAGGCACTTCAAGCAGTTTGTGAAGCACATCGGTCATGGTCTTGCCGAGGAAGGCTGAGACGATTGCGGGTGGCGCCTCGTTGGCACCGAGACGATGGGCGTTGGTCGCGGTGGCGATTGACGCTTTCAGCAGGGCATTGTGCCTCTGCACTGCGGCCAAGGTGTTGACGAAGAACGTGATGAACTGGAGGTTGCCGGTGGCGTCCTTGCCAGGGGCGAAGAGGAGGGTGCCCGTGTCGGTGCCGAGCGACCAGTTGTTGTGCTTGCCGGAACCGTTGACCCCGTCAAACGGCTTCTCGTGGAAGAGAACCACGAAGCCGTGTTTGCGGGCGAGCTTGTTCATCAGGTTCATCACTATCTGGTTCTGGTCGTTGGCGAGGTTGGTCTCCCCGAATATCGGGGCGAGTTCGAACTGGTTAGGAGCCACCTCGTTGTGCCTGGTCTTGAGAGGAATGCCGAGCCTGTGCCCCTCGATTTCCAGATCTCTCATGAACGCGGCCACGCGGGAAGGAATCGCCCCGAAGTAGTGGTCGTCGAGCTGCTGGTTCTTGGATGAATTGTGTCCCATCAGGGTGCGGCCGGTGATCATCAGGTCAGGACGGGCCGAATAGAGTGACTCATCCACCAGGAAGTATTCCTGCTCCCAGCCGAGATATGAATAGACTTTGTTGACAGACGGGTCGAAGAGCCTGCACACAGGCACGGCAGCGTCAGAAACGGCTTTAAGTGCCTTTTTGAGCGGAGTCTTATAGTCCAGAGCCTCCCCCGTATAGGAAATGAAAACTGTAGGGATGCAGAGGGTGTCGCCCTGGATGAATACCGGAGATGTAGGGTCCCAGGCCGTGTAGCCACGGGCCTCGAAAGTGGCGCGTATGCCTCCGCTCGGGAAAGAGGAAGCGTCAGGCTCCTGCTGGGCGAGAGACTTGCCGTCGAAGGTCTCGATGACGCCGCCCTTGCCGTCGTAGTCGATGAGCGAGTCGTGCTTCTCTGCCGTACCCTCAGTGAGCGGCTGGAACCAGTGCGTAACATGGGTGACATTGTGGGCCATGGCCCATTCCTTCATGCCCCTGGCGACTCCGTCAGCCGTCTTGCGGTCGAGGGCTACGCCCTTGTCGATGCATTCAAGGAGAGCCTTGAGCGTGTCGGCATCGAGGTACTTGCACATCTTTGCCCTGTCGAAGACGAGTTCCCCGTAATAATCAGAGGTCCTGCCGGCAGGCACTTCCACCGGTACAGCCTTCTTCTCGAAGGACTCTTTTACCAGATCTGTTCTGTCAATACTCATAATACTATAAGGTTATAACTAAGTTTTCTTCTCAAAAAAGCGAAAGCCGGACCCCCAAAAAGGCCCGGCTCTCTTAAACCATAATCGTTTCTATTAAAACTATCTCTTTCGTTTACCTACATCCGGGCAACGGCAAACACGAAAAAGCTCAGAACCTGCTGACGCTGGCCCTGCTGCTGGAACTGCTGCTGCGCATTCAATGGTGTAGAGTAAAGCACTGTTGTTTCGTTTTGATTTCGGGGCGCAATTTACATATTATTTTTGGAAAGGCAAGAAAATTTTCGCATTTTCGGCAGAAGAAAACACCCGTCCCGAATGAACAAGTCCCCATATCTCAGGATCGCCCTGCTCTGCCTCGGCTTAGCCTCCGGCTCAACGTCCATGATGTCAAGAAATTACACAACTCGCGCACACGCAGAGGCATACAGGCCGCAATTTGTCTATAGCGTCGAGTTCGGGATGAATTTCGACAACCGCGAATACGGAGATGAGACTTTCGCCCCCTCCGGCACCATCTTCGGCGCCAGGCTCGCCCCGTCCGTCGGCTTCGTCAAAGGGACATACAATTCCAAGCACACGCTGATGGCCGGGGCCGACTTCTTCAAGGACTTCGGGGACATACGCGCCGACGGAACCGCGCTTTTCCGGGAAGCGTTTTTTTATTACGGGCTCGAGCGCCGTTTCGATGATGGCGCATTCTCCCTCACGGCCGGCATCTTCCCGCGCAGCATGAGCCGGGAGCGCTGGAGTACGGCCTTCTTTTCCGAGAAGTACATGTGGTACCACCCATATATGGAAGGGATGTTGATGAGTTACGAGCGCGCACACGGACATATCGAGCTCGGATGCGACTGGATCGGGATGCACGGGGCCTCCCCTTCCGTCAAGGAGCAGTTCATGCTCTTCTCTTCCGGGCACATCTCCCCCTGGCGCCGTCTCAGGCTCGGATACAGCGCATACATGATGCACCTCGCCAATTCGGCCGAAGCGCCCGGGGTCGCCGACAATTTCCTTGGAGAGGCCTATGCCGAACTGGATCTCGGGAGCCTCGGCGGCATATTCCACGAATTCACCATCCGTGCAGGCTACCTCCAGTCCCTGCAGAGAGACAGGGAGGTCTCGTCAGACTTCGCGGCCCCGGGACTTGGAGAAGTGTCCCTCCTCCTCTCACGCAGCGGCTTCGGTGCAGCCAACTCCCTATATTATGGCAAGGATCTGATGACTCTCTACGACAGTTGCGACACTGCCGGAGAAGCTTACGGGGAGCGGCTCTACTTCAACGACCACTTCTTCCGCATGCGCCCCGGCGGAGGCGGCACGGCAGGGAGCTATGACCGTCTGGAAGTATTCTACGCCCCACAGCTCGGGCGCAGCCTCCAGCTGAAATTCTCCGCCGTATTCCACTTCAACAATCTCTCTTTCAGCGGCTGCCAGCAGTTGATAACCCTCCGATACAATCTCTAAAAATTTTGTTTGTCTGAAAATATCTATATCTTTGCACTGTTATTAACAGCGCTGTTAGACAAGTCGGTTAACAAATGGCAAAGAAAGACAACAAAGAACAGGAAATCCTCCTCGCAGCCGAGAAGCTGTTCGCCGAGAAAGGATTCAAAGGAGCGACCACGAGCCTGATCGCGGCCGGGGCCGGGGTTACCCACGCCATGCTCCACTACTATTTCAGGACAAAGGAGCAGATATTCCTGAAAGTCTGCGACAGCTACATGGAGGAAATCAGGAGCGAACTCAGGCCGATAATGGAACCGGCCGTCTACGATGTGAAGCTGATAAAGACGGTCACGGAGATATGCTTTGATTTCTTCAGCTCCCACAGCGGCCAGATGAGCCTGTTCCTGGAAGTAGCAAAAGAAAGGCCCGAACTCCTGGAAGAATATGTGGCTGAACTCGGCCGCTACATGGGCGGCGCGATAACCGCTCACCAGGAGAGGACAGAGGCGGCGGTCAGGGAAGGCAAAATCAACGACATCTCATTCTCCGACCTGCTGCTGGACATAGTGAGCGTCTGCGCCTCCCCTTTCTTCTTCGAGCCGGTAGTGGACAACATAATGAAAATGGACGCCGCCCGCAAGAAGGAGTTTCTGGAATCGCGCAAACGAGAAGCCGTTGAGTTGATCGCAAATCGAATAGTCAGAAGAATATGAAAACGCTCAGAAAAACTTTGATGACGCTTCTCGCGTTGTCGTGTCTGCACGCGAATGCCCAAGTGTCACTTGACGAATGCATAAAATCAGCATTCGACAATTATCCCCAGATCGAAGAGATGGATCTGATCAAGGCAAGCGAGGGCTACGACCTCAAAAACGCCGCGATGGCATGGCTGCCGCAATTGAGCATTTCCGCCAAGGCCAGCTGGCAATCCGATGTCGTGGAAATGCCGTTCAGCATCCCAGGGATGGAAATCAAAATCCCGCACGACCAATACGGGATCACAGCCGACCTGACCCAGCAGATCTGGGACGGAGGCGCCGCCGCGTCCAAAAGCAAGCAGATCAAGGCCGGGGCGGAAGTCAAGCGCAAGCAGTTTGAGGTCAACCTCTACTCCATCAAGTCCAAAGTCCAAAGCATCTACCTCGGCATCATCCTGCTGGACAAGCAGATAGAACTCAACGACATACTGGAGACCAACCTCCGGCGGAATCTGGAGGAAGTCAAGGCGTCGGCCGAAGGCGGAGTCGCCGGCAAGTCCGACATCGACCAGATCAGGGTCAACCTCCTCTCCTGCGAGCAGCAGAAAGCCGGGCTGATGGAAGACAGGAAGGCATATGTCCGCATGCTCGGACTTCTCACAGGCAAGGACCTGACCGGCCAGACACTGGCGGAGCCGCAGCTCAAGGCGGATTCATCGATGGACATCAAACGCCCGGAACTGGCGCTCTACGACGCGCAGGCCCTTCAGACCCAGGCGCAGGAAGAGCAGCTCAACACCTCACTGTGGCCGCGCCTGAACCTCAATCTCCAGGCAGGCTACGGCCGTCCGGGACTCAACATGCTGTCCGGCGAGTTCGACCCGTACTTCATCGCGGGGCTCAAGATGCAGTGGAACATCGGCTCGTTCTACACCCTCAAGAATGACCGCCGCAAATCAGAAGCAGAGAAGCAGAGGATCGACGCCACCCGCAGGTCATTCCTGCTCAACACATCCGTGGAAGCCGCCCAGAAGCAGAGTCAGGTAACCAAGGACATGGATGTGATCGCAAGGGACGAGGAGATCATCGAACTGCGCAAAAGCATACGGGAGACCGCCGAGCAGCAATACAAGGAAGGCGTGATCAAGATGAACGACTACCTCTCTCTCCTCGATGAGGAGTTCAAGGCGAGACTCAACCAGAACGTACACGAAGTACAATACATGATGGATCTGCTGGATCTTAACGACACACTCGGAATATAAAGATTTAAGATATGGAAAAGACATTTTTTGCAATTGTCCTGACGCTGGCGGCAGTCAGCTGCGGAAGAGACATAGACTTTGACGCCTGCGGGCAGATTGACGCCACGACTGTGACCGTATCGGCAGAGAGCAGCGGCAAGATTCTCCATCTCGACATCACCGAGGGCGACCAGGTCCGCTCCGGCCAGGCGGTCGGCGCGATAGACTCTCTCCAGACATATCTCCAGATCCAGGAACTGCGGGAGCGGATAGACGGAGCCGACTCAAGGATGGTCGACATCGCCAGGCAGGGCGAGCCGAACCAGAGCCAGTTGAAGAGTCTCCAGAACGACCTGGAGAGATACACGAAACTCCTCGACAACAACGCGGCCACCCAGAAGCAGGTCGATGACATCAATGACAAGATCGCCATCCTCAAGGCCCAGATATCCGCGCAGGACCAGAGCTGGAGCCGCAACAACACCTCAGTGAGGTCCGACATCAATGGATACCGGATCCAGCTCGCGCAGAAAGAGGACCAGCTCGCCAAGTGCCACATCACCGCACCTGTCTCAGGCACCGTGCTCACCAAATATGCCGAAGCCGGAGAGAGCGTGACCGTCGGCAAGCCTGTCTTCAAAATCGCAGACCTGGAGCACACCTATGTGCGCGCCTACTTCAGCACCTCACAGCTCGCCGGCATGAAGATCGGCGACAGCATCAAGGTCATCCCGGATGACGGCAGCCGCTCTCCTAAGCAATACGAGGGACGTGTCACCTGGATTTCCGACCAGGCCGAGTTCACCCCGAAGAACATCCAGACCAGGGATGAACGCGCGGAGATGGTATATGCGGTCAAGGTGGCCGTCCCTAACGACGGAAGCCTGAGGCTCGGAATGTACGCATACCTGAAGAAATAGCCATGGACACATCCATTGAAGTCCGGCATATCAGCAAGAGCTACAAGAAGGTCGCAGCCCTGACGGATGTCAGTCTGGAGATCCGCAGGGGCGAGATCTTCGGACTGATAGGCCCTGACGGCTCCGGCAAGACAAGCCTGTTCAGGATTCTCACGACCCTCACCATGCCGGACTCCGGCAGCGCATCGGTCAACGGTCTGGACGTAATCCGCGGCGTCAGCGGAATCCGCCGCATAATAGGCTATATGCCGGGGCATTTCGCCCTCTATCAGGATCTGAGCGTGGAGGAGAACCTGAATTTCTACGCCACGATATTCGGGACGACAGTGGCTGAGAACTATGGAACCATCAAGGAAATCTACTCTCAGATCGAGATGTTCAAGGACAGGCGCGCGCGCGACCTCTCCGGAGGAATGAAACAGAAGCTGGCGCTTTGCTGCGCCCTCGTGCACAAGCCGGAAGTGCTCCTGCTCGACGAGCCCACGACCGGCGTCGACGCGGTCAGCCGAAGGGAATTCTGGGAGATGCTCAAAAGGATCAAGGAGAGCGGAGTCACCATAATGGTCTCCACCCCGTACATGGACGAGGTGAGCCGTTGCGACAGGATAGCCATGATACTCGACGGCAAGATCATCGGCCAGGGGACACCGGCTGAAATCGTCGCCCGATATCCGGACAGGCTGTATTCGGCGAGCGGTGAGAACCTGTTTGAGATCCTCGGCATATTACGGCATGTAGGCGGCGTGCTGAACTGCAGTTCATTCGGAAGCGAGTGTCACATATCGGTGGCCCAGGACGGCCCTGACGAGACCGTACTCGCCAAATCGCTTGAAGACGCCGGAATCAGCGGCTGCACCGTGAAGAGAATCAGTCCCGGCATAGAAGATTGTTTCATAAGACTGTCTTGACATGGACACGAGCATCAAAACAATAGAGATTTCGCATCTCGTCAAGAAGTTCGGTTCATTCGCGGCCGTGAACGACATCTCATTCGATGTCTATAAGGGGGAGATTTTCGGCTTCCTCGGAGCGAACGGCGCCGGAAAGACCACGGCGATGAGAATTCTCTGCGGACTCAGCTTCCCCACCTCGGGCGAAGGCACTGTAGCCGGTTTCAACATAAAGAACGAGCAGGAGAAGATCAAGGGCCACATCGGCTACATGAGCCAGAAGTTCTCCCTCTATCCCGACCTCAAAGTATGGGAGAACATCGAGCTGTTCGGCGGCATCTACGGACTGTCCGACGCCCAGATAGCCTCGAAGACCGACTCTATGCTGAAAGCGCTTTCGCTGGAAAACGCCAGGAACATGTTCGTACGTGACATGCCTCCCGGCTGGAAGCAGAAGCTCGCGTTCAGCATCGCGATGGTGCATGACCCGGAGATTGTATTTCTGGATGAGCCGACTGGAGGCGTTGACCCTGTCACGAGGCGTAACTTCTGGGAGAGAATCTACGCCGCGGCTTCAGCCGGCGTGACCGTTTTCGTCACCACACATTATATGGACGAAGCCGAATATTGTGACCGCGTATCAATCATGGTTGACGGTAAAATCGAGGCCCTTGGGACACCGAAAGAGTTGAAAGACAGATTCGAAGCCAGGGACATGGATGAGGTGTTCACAAAAATTGCCGGCAGGGCCGAGCGAGAATAATGAAAGAGATAGCAGCATTCATACGAAAAGAATTCAGGCATATCTTCAGGGACAAGAGGACGACTCTGATAGTCCTCATCATGCCTGTCGTCCAGATTATCCTCTTCGGATTCGCCATCAGCACGGAAGTCAACAATGCAGTGGTAGATATCGTCGGGGACACTTCCGACCCGCTCGTCAGCGAAGTGGTAAGCCATATCGACGGCAACAAATACCTGAGTGTCGGGGAGGTCCTGCCCACCCCGTCCAGAGCGGAAGCGCGGATCAAGGACGGCAAGGCAAAGGCCGCCGTCTGCTTCGGAAGCGGTTTCGCGCATGACTTCACCGCAAACGGGAAAGCCGTCGTGCAGATACTCAGCGACGGGGCTGACCCGAATACGGCACAGACGGTGACCAGCTATATCAAGAGCGTGCTGCAGAACGAGCAGCTTGAGATTTCGGAGAAGATGTCCGGGAAGAAGACGGCCTCATTCAGGCCGGATGTCCAGTTGATGTACAACCCCGCGATGAACTCGTCGTACAACTTCGTCCCAGGAGTCATCGGATTGATTCTGATGCTGATATGCTCCATGATGACCGCCGTCTCAATAGTCAGGGAGAAGGAGACGGGGACACTGGAGCTGGTACTGGTCTCCCCTGTCAAACCGTTCTGGATCATACTCTCCAAGTTGACCCCATATCTTGTGCTGTCAGTCATCAACTTCAGCAGCGTGCTGCTTCTGGCGCACTATGTGATGGATGTACCTGTCAAGGGCAGCATATTCCTGCTGTCCGTCGTGGCTCTGATATTCGTCGGTTCGTCGCTGGGACTGGGACTGCTGGTCTCCGTGATCTCCAAGACCCAGAAGACGGCGATGCTGCTGTGTGGAATGGGCCTGACCATGCCGACCATGATGCTCTCCGGCATCATCTTCCCGTGCGAAAGCATGCCGCTCGCACTTCAGATATTCTCAGACATCATACCGGCCAAATGGTTCATCATCATGGTGAAGAAGATAATGATCCAGGGCGTAGGCCTGCAAGCCATAGTCAAAGAGCTGACGATTCTGACAGGAATGATGATCTTCCTGCTGGGAATCAGCATCAAGAAATTCAAGACAAGGTTATAGTTATGTGGAAATATCTTTTAAAGAAAGAGTTCAAGCAGTTCTTCAGAGATCCGGGAATGCCGCGCATGGTGATGATGTTCCCGTTCCTGATCATTCTTGTCTTCCCGTTCGCGGCCAACATGGAAGTCCGCAACATCAACCTTGTCGTGGTGGACAATGACAGGACAGACCAGTCGGTGCTCCTCACGGAGAAGTGCTCATCCTCAGGCAATTTCAAAATCAGGGGCGTACTGCAATCGCCTACGGAAGCCCAGGCTCTGATGGACAACGGCAAGACGGACGCCATCCTGACGATCAACTCCGGCTTCGCCCGCTTCCTGGAGAGCGCTTCCGAGACATCTGACGCTATTCCGGTGGGGATCAAGGTCAACACGGTCAACGGCACACGCGGCAACATCGGCGCACAGTATCTCAACGCCTGTGTAAGCGATTTCGTGGCATCGGCAAGCCGAGGCGCAGCAGCCGCCCCGTCAGGAGGCCAGTTCGAGATTCGGGAACGCTATCTGTACAACCCCTACATGGATTACAAGGCATTCATGATTCCGGCGCTGATTGTGATAGCCATCACCATGATGTGCGGTTTCCTCCCGGCACTGAACATCGTGGCGGAGAAGGAGAGCGGGACCATCGAACAGATCAATGTCACGCCGGTGCGCAAGACGACATTCATCATCTGCAAGATGATCCCATATGTGGCGGTCGCATACTTCATGGTGTTCTCCTGCATGCTTCTGGCCTGGCTCGTGTTCGGATACGGATGCAAGGGCAGTTTCCTCGACATCATCATATTCACCTTCGCCCACATACTGGTGATGGCGTCATTCGGGCTGCTGATCTCGAACTACAGCGACAACTCCCAGCAGGCGATGTTCGTCATCTGGTTCTTCAGCATGGTGTTCATGCTCATGAGCGGCATTTTCACCCCGGTCGAATCCATGCCGGAATGGGCACAGGCCATCACATACATCAACCCGCTGAGGTATTTCGCGGATGCGATGCGCTCGACGGTCCTCAAAGGCGCCACTTTGGCACAGACTTGGAAGGATCTTGTATGCCTCCTGGGTATCGGCACCGCCACCACGACCTGGGCAATATTAAGTTACCGCAAAACCTCATAGGACATGTCCAGATTCCGCTCACGCAGATCCGGAAGGAGATAAGCCTGTTTACCCACGGATCGGAAGCATCTATTTCGGGCGCGCCCCTCTGACAGCCTCAGCCTCAAGGGGGTTGTCCGGCCAGGAGTGCTTCGGATAGCGGCGGCGCAGTTCCTTGCGCACCTCAAAATATGTCCCGCTCCAGAAACTCCTGAGGTCCGACGTGAGCTGGACAGGCTTGTAACCCGGAGAGAGGAGCTCCATCAGGACAGGCACACGCCCGCCGTCAACCCTCGGAGTGTCCGTCAGGCCAAAGCACTCCTGCAGCCTCACACGCAGCACCGGAACATCGCTCCCCTGCCGGTATTCAAGTCTTATGCGGCTCCCAGTCGGCACCTCCAGGTGAGACGGTGCCAGGCGGTCCACAGCCTCCTGCTGACTGTACACAAGCAGAGAGCGGAGCACCTGCACCATGTCTATCTTCTTGAGTTCCGCAGCTGAAGCGGCCCGGCCGATGAACAACGGCAGCCATTCCCCCGCCCTCTCCAGGAGCGAATCCGTGTCGAGCTCGGGCAATTCCAGTTCCGGATGCCGCGAAGCGACGAAAGCGACGCGCCTCTGGAAGTCAGCCACATCATCCGAGAAGTCAAACATGCTCAGCCCCTCTTTATGCGCCGCCTCGCTGACTATGGAAATCACCTTCTCCCGCGGCACATCACCGAGCGGCTTCTCGCCAAGCACAAGCGAACCCAGACGCATCTCCCGGCTCGCCACGACGGCCTTGCGGGCCGAACTCCAGGACAGGTTGTCGTATTGCCGGGCCAACGGCAGCAGATCGTCGGGGTGAACGGGAGAAGCCATAAATATCCGCCCGGAGCGGTCCCTGGAGGAGTTCATCGAAGCGATGGCGAGATACTCGCAGTCGGCTAGAGGGTCAGTCCGGTCAACGGACGCCCGTCCCCCGCCGGCGAGAGAAAAGCTTCCCAGTTCACCGGGAACAGACTTACCGACCCTCTCCGGATACGCTGCGGCTATCAGTGCCCCGGCCGAATAGGGATCGAAAGAGAGCGCAGCCTCGGCGGCCCCGGCAATACGCCGGTATTGCCCGGCGGCACGGCGGATACGCGACCACCTCGCTCCATGCGCAGAATGCAGGGCGGTGATGCGGATCCCGATGTCCGAGCCCTCATCCGGAAGTGGGTCCCGCTCTTCAAGGAGCGCTGCGATGTCAGCCGCCAAAGACTTCTCTTCAGCAGACGACGCCCTCAAGAACATGCTGGCTATACGCGGATGGCAAGGATAGGCTGCCATCTTCCTACCTGTCGTCGTGATGCGTCCCTCTGCATCTGCGGCGCCAAGGGTCTCAAGCAATGCGGAAGCCCGGGACACGCCATAAGGAGGAGGCGGAGTCAGCCACGGCAGCGACCCGATGCCCGTCCCGCCCCATGAGAGGATATCAAGAAGCACCGGAGCAAGGTCAGCATCAAGAATCTCCGGCCTGCGATTTTCAGCCATCAGGCTCTCCGTCGCCAGACTCCACAGACGATAGCAGACCCCTGGAGCCACACGGCCGGCCCTGCCGGCACGCTGTGCGGCCATATCTTTGCTTATCCGCACTGTCTCCAGCCGGCTGAGACCACTCTGCGGATCGAAAACCATCTTGCGGCACAGTCCCGAGTCCACGACAACACGGACGCCCTCGATGGTTATGGAAGTCTCGGCGATCGGGGTCGCCAGCACTACTTTCCTCTCTCCGGCGCGGCTCGGGGCTATGGCCTCCCTCTGCTCGTCGGAGGTGAGCATCCCGTACAGTGGAAGTACCCTTGTAGCCCCGAGCGAACCCCCGAGAATCTCGACGCAGCGGCGTATCTCCGCCTCACCCGGGAGGAACGCCAATATGTCCCCCTCATGAGCGGAATGCGCTTCACGTATCACCGCAGCGACAGTCTCGGCGGCATTCCGCTCATCAGCCTCCGTCCTCGTATGGACGATCTCAACCGGAAACATCCGTCCCCCGCTTTCCACCAGACCGGCGCCGAGGCCCGAGCAGATTTCGCGCGCATCGATAGTGGCGGACATTATCACGAGTTTCAGGTCCGGCCGCAGCACACTGCGAGTTTCCCTCACCAGCGCGAGAGCCTCGTCTGCGGCAAGGCTCCTCTCATGGAACTCGTCGAAAATCACCGCCCCTACCCCGTCAAGGGTAGGATCATCAACTATCATGCGGCCAAGGACCCCTTCGGTAAGCACCTCTATCCTGGTAGCTGACGACACGCGGCTCTCGAAGCGCATCCTGTATCCGACCGTCCCGCCCGGCTTCTCCCCCGCGAGGAAGGCCATCCGTTCCGCCACCTGCCGCGCCGCAATCCTGCGAGGCTCAAGCATCAGCACCTTCTCACCCTGCGGGACGGCATCCAGCACGGCGAAAGGAAGCACCGTGGACTTGCCGGCTCCCGGCGGGGCGCAGACCACAAGGCTCCCCTCACGCGACAGGCGCTCCGTCACCTGAGCTGCGACGGCATAGGCCGGCAAAGAGGCGGCCTGTTCTTTGTTTCTGATCAGTTTCACGCGGCGAAGTTAGGAAGTTTCGCAGGATTTGAGGCAAACATTCAAAAAATCCCTATTTTTGCGACATCAAGTAAGCGGCAAAAAATAAGTTGCCGCAGATTTGGCAACTTATTTTTTAACGATTACTAAGATAATGGCATGAAAGACAACTACGGATATATCAGGGTCGCGGCCGCGATGCCGAGAGTGCATGTAGCGGACCCGCAGGGCAACTGCGAAGAGATGGCGGCGCTGGCCACGAGCATCAGCGGGAACGGGGCATCCGTGATAGCATTCCCGGAACTCAGCATCACCGGGTACACTTGCGCGGACCTTTTCGGACAGCGCAAACTGCTTGACGACGCGCAGTCATCGACAGAAGCGTTCCTCTCGCGCACAGCCGCCCTTGACCCGGTACTGGTCTTCGGCGCGCCCGTCGAATTCCGCGGGAGGCTGTTCAACTGCGCCGTAGTCACCCGCCGGGGCAGGATTCTCGGCATAGTCCCGAAGACATATCTCGCCGGCAACTGCGAGTTCTATGAACCGCGCTGGTTTGAATCCGCACGGGTTCTGGAAGGCAAGTGCGCTGAAATAAGTTTCGCGGGCCAGACAGGCATACGCTTCGGAGTACGCCAGCTCTTCCGCATCGGAGAAGCCATTATGGGAGTGGAGATCTGTCAGGACCTCTGGTCACCTGTGCCGCCTTCCACCTGGGCAGCCCTGTCCGGAGCGCAGCTCATAGTCAACCTCTCCGCAAGCAACGAGGTACTGATGAAGCACGAATACCGCAAGCAGCTCGTATCATCCACAGCTTCAAGACTTTTCGCAGCATACATCTACTGTTCCTGCGGCTACGGGGAATCCACCCAGGACCTTGTCTGGGCAGGGTCTTCCCTGATATGCGAGGGCGGGACCGTTCTCCAGGAGAGCGAGCGCTACAAGCGGGACTCCCATTACATAACGGCAGATGTGGACATAGAGAAACTGGACACGCTCCGGGCCAAAGAATCGACATTCCGCTTCGAAGGCGAGACTGCGGACTTCTCCCTGGCAGACGCCGGAGAAGCCTCCGCGACCGACTTCAGCACAATGCTCCTGAGACACATCGAGCCGCGCCCTTTCGTCCCGCAAGGAGAAAACCTTGACGGAAGATGCCGGGAAATCCTCTCCGAACAGGTAGCCGGCCTCACCACGCGCATGGAGCATATCCGCTGCCGCAAGGCGGTGATAGGAATCTCCGGCGGACTGGACTCGACCCTGGCGCTGCTGGTGACGTCCCTCGCGTTCGACGCGATGGGGCTGGACCGCAAAGGCATCATCTGCGTCACCATGCCCGGTTTCGGCACCACCAGCCGCACATACAACAACTCCCTCGCACTGATGGATCTGCTCGGCGTGACGGCACGGGAGATCTCCATCGTTCCCGCCACACGGCAGCATTTCGCGGACATCGGGCACGACGAGAGCATACATGACCTCACATACGAGAACAGCCAGGCCCGCGAGCGCACGCAGATCCTGATGGACATCGCCGGCAAGGAAGGCGGAATCGTAATCGGCACCGGAGACCTCTCCGAACTGGCTCTCGGCTGGTGTACCTACAACGGAGACCACATGTCAATGTATGCCGTCAATGTCAGCATCCCGAAGACCCTCGTGAGAACCCTGGTCGTATGGGCCGCCGAGAATAAGTTCAGCTCCGCAGAAAGAGTCAGGAGGGTCCTGCTGGATGTGGCCGACACCCCGATCAGCCCGGAACTCATCCCGGCCGACGACAACGGGCAGATCAAGCAGAAGACAGAAGACCTGGTGGGCCCGTACGAGCTGCACGACTTCTATCTCTACAATTTCTTCCGCTTCGGCTACGCCCCTGAGAAGCTCCTCTTCCTCGCGGGAAAGGCCTTCGCCGGGACATACGACGAGAGCACGCTGCGGCACTGGCTGGAGACTTTCCTCAAGAGGTTCTTCACCCAGCAGTTCAAGCGCTCCTGCATACCGGACGGTCCGAAGGTAGGCTCCGTATCCCTCTCCCCCCGCGGCGACTGGAGGATGCCTTCCGACATCGAGACGCACTGGAAACTCTAATCTCGGCAAGCACTTCCGGCTCTATTAAAAAGGCCAAAGGTAGGCTACAACTCGTTCAATTTGACCGAGAATACGCACTTATGGTAATAGTAATACCGTATTTCAATCAACCTGCCTTCCCTGTCGTAGAATTTGTGTTCTCCATGCGATGCCGCGCTATCCATCCCAGGGCCATCCTTTTCATAATAAAGGAGCGGCCCTTCCTCCATTATCTTTCCATTCTCCCAATATGAAACTTCATAGCAAATCCTGTCAGGGTGATAGACATATCCACTCTCATCCTTTATCGGGATGGAATATTCCTCGAAGTCACTGAATTTGAGTATCAGCTTCTCGTCATCTCCAAAACGAAAAAACTGGGACATTTTTGACATTTCCCCAGTGAAATGCATGTCTATATATTCTATTTTTTTATGTTTCCTATTAAAACTGATACGAATACAATCATCTTTGGAGCCTATATAGTATACATAGTCGAACCAATTGATAAGCAAATCCTGTTCAACACGCCATCCATTGTATACACGACTAGTATCGCTCTCCTGAGCATCAGTAATGGTAACGGCTGCAAGCAGCATGCAGATGAAAGAGACAATTCTTTCGGGTTTCATATCAATAAAATTTTCAATCTTCATCAGTGTTCACAGGAAAGGCCAGAGATCTGGATACGGTTATGCTGGCAGGCGAAGTTTTCAGTATTGCCTTATCGAACAGTTCCGGATCAGCAGGGTATGTGCATGCCTTGAAAGACCTGGTCGTGCCGTCAGGCAACTCATAGCCCTTTGCGTGGACACTCGTGAGAGGCACCACAATGCCCGGGAGACCGTTGAAATAGTTTACAGGGTTTTTTCCGTATCTTCCAAGTTCAGCCGCATTCGGAGAGAGCAGTTGGGGAAGGGATTCCTTGATAATGTTCGCCATATCACTGCATTTTTTCAAGTTTACCCTGAAAAAGTAAATAAACCAGACGGCAACAACAAACCTCGTTGTTACATTTTATTTTTATGGCGTTTCAAGATACTGTTGACAGAGACGCCCTGGAAACTCTAATACCCGTACCGGCCCCTGAAGCGCGCCACAAGGGCGACGCACATCACAAGGGAAAGCACTTCGGCTATTATCACCGAATACCAGATACCCTCCGCCCCGAAGATGGCCGGAAGGATGAAGACGCAGCCCATTTCGAAGACTATGGACCTTGAGAACGCCAGGGCGGCGGATATCTGCCCGTTTCCGAGCCCGGTAAACCATGCCGAAGCGAAAAGGTTCAACCCGCAGAAAAGGAAGCTCAGCATATAGATCCGCTGCGCCCTGACGGTCAGCGACACCATACCGGCATCGTAGCCGACGAAAAGCCTGGCGGCAGGGGCTGCCGCGACCTCCGCCGTCAGCGTGAGCAGCAGACCGAGCCCCAGAAGTATCCTCGCGCTCTTGAAGAGCAGGCTGTGAAGCTCTTGCCTGTTGTCAGCCCCGTAGTTGAAGGCCACGACAGGAGACACGGTGAGATTGTACCCAATGAATACCGCGGCGAAGATATAACCTATATACATTATGACCGAGTACGCGGCGACCCCGGCCTGGCCATAGAAGAGCATCAGCTGGTGGTTGTAGCACATGCTGACAATGCTGAAAGCGATGTTGCCTATGTATTCGGAACTGCCGTTGGTGCAGGTGTGGACAAGGACTCCCCGATTGAAGCGTATCCTTGTGAGCCTGAGCTGCCTTGTCCCGCGTTTGCGAAGGAAGTACCACACCGGGAAGAATCCCCCGACGCAGCTGGCCATTATCGAGGCCAGGGCAGCGCCGAAAAGCCCCATCTTCAACACTATGATGAACAGGGTGTCCAGAACTATGTTGGTGAGGCCGCAGGCAAGCGACAGCCTCGTGCCGAGTTCCGGCTTCTCAGCCGCCATGTAGAAGGACTGGAACGCCATCTGCAGCATGAAGGCAGGCATCCCCGCTGCGAAAACGCGCCCGTAGGTAGTCGCGGCCCGGACAAGTTCCGCACCATCCGCCCCGAGAAGCACGACAATCCTCGGCATCAGTATGAACATCGGGATGCCGAAACCCAGGGCGAGCAGCACCGTGAAGGCAATCAGGGAGGTGAACGTCTCACAAGCCTTGTCCAGATCCCTCTGCCCGAGCATACGCGAGACTATGGCGCTGCCGCCGGAACCTATCATCAGTCCGAGAGCGCCTACCACCATGATCGCCGGCCACGCGATGTTGAGTCCGGCAAATGGGGTGAGTCCCACATAGTTGGAGACGAACAGCCCGTCCACAATACTGTAGAGGCTGCCAATGATCAGCATCGCCATGTTGGGGAGAGAAGACAGGATAAGTCTCCCATACCCATAGTGCCCTCCAAGTTCTATCTTCACTCTTCGCACGGCAGGGGATTAAAGGATAAACGGAGCCATCAGGGCGCTGAGCGTCCCGTACTCGAGCAGGAATCCGTCGTGACCGAACGCGGAGCTCATCTCGTGATACTCCGCTCCGGCGATTTTGGACGCCGTCTCACGTCCGGGCTGCGGAGGGAAGAGATTGTCGCTGTCTATGTTGATCACCATTGCCTTCGCCTTGATTCTCCCGAGCGCGGCATCCACGCCGCCTCTGCCCCGTCCTATATTGTGGCTGTCAAGGGCGCAGGTCAGGTACCAGTAACTGTAGGCGTCGAAACGGTCCGCAAGCTTCTTCCCCTGATATCGCTGATAAGAAGCGGCCCTGTCCGCGAAAAGCGTGTCCGGATCCGCCTCGGACTGGGTGCGGTTATAGCCTTCGAAAGTCCTGTACGACAGCATCGCTATCGAGCGCGCACAGGCAAGTCCGGCCTTGCCGCCCGAGAGGGACGCGGCCTCGCCGAAAGTCGGATCCGAGAGCAGAGCCATCCTCTGCGACTCATTGAAAGCCGTCATATACGGCGTACAGCGGTCGGTGGTGGCGAGGAAGATCACCCGCGAGAAGACCTCCGGCTCGGTCACAGCCCACTCGTAGGCCTGGAAACCTCCGATTGACGGCCCGATCAGGACATCTACCCTGTCTATGCCGAGATGCTTGCGGACCAGAATGTTGCCCGCGACGATGTCGCGTATGGTAATCTTCGGGAAACGCATCAGATAGGGCTGCCCGCTTGAAGGATCCGTCGAAGCAGGCCCCGAGGAGCCGTAGGGTGAGCAGAGCATGTTCACACACACCACGAAGCACTTCTCCGGGTCGATGAACTTGCCCGGGCCGACCATCTGCGGCCACCAGTCCTCCGGATCGGAGTTGGCTGTGAGGGCATGGCAGATCCACACCACTTTCTCGCCTTTGCGATACTCCCGGCCGGAGCAGTGATATGCAAGTTCGAGCCCGGGAAGACTCCCCCCGGACTCGAACTCAAATGCACCCGTATTCAGAACGCAGCGTCTCAGCATACCTCCAGGCACCAGTTATGGGAATCCTCGACTATGCCGTCCTGAATGCCCCGGATACGGTCATAGAGAGCGCGGCTCTTGACGCCGCATACACTCCCGGAAGGAATCGCCCAGCTGCGGCTGACCTCAGTCCCCTCAAGCAGAGGTTTGTCGTCGATGGAGCGTATAGGCGTGATCACCACGGCGGTGCCGCAGGCGTTGACCTCATCGAACTCGGCTATCTCCTCTACCGGCACGGGCCTCATCTCCACCTTCATCCCGAGATCTTCGGCGATGACGCGGAGGGACTTGTTGGTGATTGACGGAAGCACGCTGTCAGAAAGCGGGGTCACATAGGTGTCGCCCTTGATTCCGATGAAGTTGGACGATCCGAACTCGTCGATTCTGGTCTTGGTGGCCGGATCGAGGAACAGCAGTTCCGTATACCCCTGGGAATGAGCCATGTTATACGGATAGAGGGACATCGCATAGTTAGCCCCTATCTTATAGGAACCTGTACCATTGGGGGCGGCCCTGTCATAGTTACGCGAGATGACAGCGGACACAGGCGAGAGCGCACCGGCCTGGGCATAGGTGCCGACAGGTACGCACATCACGGCGAACAGGACCTCACTCGAAGAGCAGATGCTTATCTGCGGATCGATGCCCTCAAGCACGGGACGCAGGTACATGGAGGCGTTATGCCCGTATGGAGGGAGAAAATCGAGATTGGCCTTTACGCACATCTGGCACATCTTCAGGAAGAGTTCCTCTGAAGGATAAGCCATCGAAAGGCGGGCGGCGCTACGCTGCAGTCGCCTCGCGTTCTCGTCCGGCCGGAAGAGACGCACCTTGCCGTCCTTGCCGCGGAATGCCTTCAGTCCCTCGAAGCAGGAGTTCCCGTAATGGAAGACACCGGCGAAGGCGTTGAAATGGAAATCGAAGTCGCCGGTCAGTTCCGGCTCGCTCCACTGTCCGTCGCGATAGCGGCTATAGACGATGGCGCATGTCTTTCTGTAGTGGAAGCCGAGGCTCCCCCATTCAAGATTGTTCATGTCAATATGTTATTTATCGTTCTCTATCAATTCCGCGACCTTGTCGCCCACCTCAGAGCAGCGTCTCGGGCACGCGCCGGACGAGGCCAGGTCTTCAGTGACGAAGCCCATGTCGATGCTCGCACCGACGGAGCTGCGTATCGCCGCGCCTTCCTCCTTCAGGCCGAAGGCGTACTCGAACATCATGGCGGCGGAGAGTATCGTCGCGAGAGGGTTGGCGATGTCGCGTCCGGCAGCCTGCGGATAGGAGCCGTGGATAGGCTCGTAGACGCCCGTGCGCTCACCCAGCGAAGCAGAGGCAAGAAGCCCCATGGAGCCGCTTATGCAGCTCGCCTCGTCGGTGAGGATGTCCCCGAAGGTGTTCTCGGTGACAAGCACATCGAAGAAGCGCGGTCCCGTGATGAGTTTCATCGCAGCGTTGTCCACATACATGTAGTCTGTCTGCACCTCGGGATATTCCGGAGCCATCTCCTGAGCGACCTGCCTCCAGAGCCTTGAAGACTCCAGGACATTGGCCTTGTCAACGACTGTGAGGTGCCTGCGGCGCAGCATGGCAAGGGAGTAGGCCTTGCGGAGTATGCGTTCTACCTCGTAGCGATGGTAGATGTTGGTGTCGTATGCCGTGTCGCCTCCGTCCAGACGGCCTTTCTCTCCGAAATACATTCCCCCGGTCAGTTCTCGTACACAGACGAAATCGGCCCCGGAGGCTATTTCCGGCCTGAGCGGGGAACGGTCCAGCAGACTTGGGAAAGTCTCGACCGGCCTGATGTTGGCATAAAGACCGAGTTCCCGACGCATCGCGAGCAGCCCCTGTTCCGGACGCATCTTGGCGGACGGATCATTGTCGTATTTAGGATCACCCACAGCCCCGAAGAGCACAGCGTCGCTCTCAAGGCACACTTTCAGTGACTCCGCCGGGAATGCGGAGCCGCACCTGTCGATAGCACAAGCCCCGACATAGGCGAACTTGTACTCAACCTCGTGCCCGAAACGCCGGCAGACCGCGTCAATGGCCTTGACGGCCTGCTCCACGACCTCCGGACCCACTCCGTCACCCGGCAATTTTGCTATGTTCAGCTTCATATTCTTCGATTTTGTCTTTATGCGCAAGCAGGTAGTCTATATCATCCAGGGCATTCTCGAGGCAGTATTTCTTGTATGCGCTGATCTCAAAGCGCTCGGAACTGCCGTCAGAGAGAAGAGTAAGCTCCTGTGCGGGAAGGTCGATACGAAGTTTCACGCCCGGATCGGCGGCCACGGCGGCGAAAATCCTCTCAAGGAAGGCCTCGCTGACCTGCACCGGAAGCACGAAACTGTTGAGCTCATTGTTGCGGTGTATATCCGCGAAGGAGCTCGACACCACGGCCCTGAAGCCGTAGCCGGCTATCGCCCACGCGGCGTGTTCCCGGCTCGAACCAGAGCCGAAGTTGGCTCCCGCGACGAGGATGCACCCGCTGTAGCGCGGGTCATTGAGCACGAAGTCCCGGACCGGACTCCCGTCCGGAGCGTAGCGCCAGTCGTGGAAGAGATTCTCCCCAAAGAACTTCTCGTCCCGCGTCGTGGCCTTCAGGAAGCGGGCAGGGATAATCTGGTCCGTGTCCACATTCTCCACTGGAAGCGGCACGCAGGTACTCTCTATTATGTTGAATTTCTGTTTCATATCAATTCTCTCGGATCTGTGACACATCCGCTCACCGCAGCCGCCGCGGCAGTCAGCGGGCTCGCGAGCATAGTGCGCGCCCCGGGTCCCTGCCGGCCCTCGAAATTGCGGTTGCTGGTGGAGACGGCATATTTGCCTTCCGGAATCTTGTCGGCGTTCATCGCGAGACAGGCGGAGCAGCCCGGCTTGCGGATCTCGAACCCGGCGTCCTCAAGCACCTTGTCCAGCCCCTCTTCCTCTATCTGTCTGCGTACGGCCCATGAACCCGGCACCAGCCAGGCCGTCACGCCGTCGGCTTTCCTGCGGCCTCTCACTATGGAAGCGAAGGTTCGGAAGTCCTCTATACGGCCGTTGGTGCACGCGCCGAGGAAGACATAATCCACCTTGTGCCCGATCAGCCTCCCGCCGGCGGAGAAACCCATATAGTCAAGAGCCCGCCGAGGCGCATCGGCCGGTATGGAGCCGTCGACAGGCATCCCCATCCCCGGATTCGTACCCCAGGTAATCATGGGGCTGATGTCCGCGGCATCGAAGACATATTCCTTGTCGAACACGGCATCGTCGCCGCTGCGCAGAGTCTTCCAATACTCCACTGCACGTTCCCAATCCTCGCCGACAGGAGAATGCTCGCGGCCCTTGAGGTATGCGAATGTGGTCTCATCCGGGGCCACGAAGCCGCCGCGGGCGCCCATCTCTATAGAGAGGTTGCAGAGTGTCAGGCGCCCCTCCATGGAGAGGTTCCGGACAGCCGAGCCGGCATACTCGATGAAGTATCCCGTGGCCCCGGAAGTGGTCAGGCGCATCATGAGGTAGAGAGCCACATCCTTGGCGGAGACTCCCCTGCCAAGTTCGCCCTCGACCCTGATACGCATAGAGCGCGGCTTCTGCTGAAGTATGCACTGGGTCGCCAGAACCATCTCCACCTCGCTCGTGCCGATGCCGAACGCCACGGCACCGACGGCACCGTGGGTGGAGGTGTGCGAGTCCCCGCAGACGATGGTCATCCCCGGCAGCGAAAGTCCCTTCTCCGGGCCGACGACATGCACGATGCCGTTATTCGGACTCATCATGGGATAGTGGGCGAGGCCGAATTCCGCGGCATTGCGCTCAAGGGTCTCCACCTGGCGGCGGCAGACCTCATCGGCGAAAGCGGTCCCCTCGGTGGGGATGTCGTGATCCGGCATGCAGACTATGCGTCCCGGGCGGAAGATGCCGCAGCCGCGCCTGCGTATGCCTTCAAACGCCTGGGGGCTGGTGACCTCGTGGCAATAGAGCCTGTCTATGTAGAGCTGAGTCGGGCCGCCGTCCATGAGGGAGACGACATGACCGTCCCAGATTTTGTCGAAAAGGGTGTTCATCTGCGGAAGCGGTTTATACAGTCTATGAACGCCTCCACAGATGCGGTGACGATATCGGTATCAGCTCCGAATCCATAATAGACATGGCCGTCGTACTCCACCTGCATATGCACCTTGCCCACATCATCGGAACCCTTGGTAATATTCTGGATAGTGAACTCCTTGATGACCATCTGGCGTTTGATGATGAGTTTGAGGGCGCTGATGGCGGCGTCCACCGGACCGTTGCCGCGTGAGGACGCCTCGAATTTCTCCCCGGCAATGTCAAGCCCGACACTGGCCACGGGCCGCAGGCCCTTGCCGCTCGTCACCTGGAGATACTCCAGCTTGACATGATGGTCTCCGGCCCTGTCGGCTCCGGCAAGCACGAGCAGGTCGTCGTCGCTGACCTGTTTCTTCTTGTCGGCGAGTTTGAGGAACTCGTCGTAGAAGGCGTCGAGCTTCTCGCCCTCCATCTTGATGCCCAGCACTTCCAGCCGGTATTTGAGCGCCGCATGGCCGCTCCTGGCCGTGAGAACTATGTCGTTGTCGTCAATTCCCACATCCTTGGGATCGATGATCTCGTAGGTGCTGGCATTCTTGAGCACTCCGTCCTGATGTATGCCCGAAGAGTGGGCGAAAGCGTTGCGTCCCACTATGGCCTTGTTGGCCTGGACCGGCATGTTCATGAGGTTGGAGACCATCCTGCTCACCGGGGCGATACGGGAGGTGTTGATGTTGGTCACGAGCGGGATGTCGCTGTGGCTGCGGATGATCATCGCTATCTCCTCCAATGCCGTGTTGCCGGCCCTCTCCCCGACACCGTTGATCGTGACCTCGCACTGGCGGGCCCCCGCGAGGAGGCCGGACATGGTGTTGGCCGTGGCCATGCCGAGGTCGTTGTGGCAATGGGTCGATATGACCGCCCTGTCTATGCCGTCCACATTGTCGACCAGATATTTGATCTTGGCGGCGTACTCGGACGGGAGGCAGTAACCAGTCGTGTCAGGGATGTTGACCACCGTGGCCCCGGCCTTGATGACGGCCTCGACCACCCTCGCAAGGTACTCATTGTCCGTGCGCCCGGCATCCTCGGCGTAGAACTCCACATCCTCGACATACTTCCTGGCATACTTCACCGCAGCCACGGCACGCTCAAGTATCTCTTCCCTGGTCGAGTTGAACTTGTACTTGATATGGGAGTCGGATGTGCCGATACCTGTATGTATTCGCTTGTGTTTGGCATATTTGAGCGCGTCGGCGGCCACGTCGATGTCTTTCTGCACCGCACGGGTGAGCGCGCATATCGTCGGCCAGGTGACTGCCTTGGAAATCTCCACCACCGAGTTGAAATCCCCGGGGCTCGACACCGGGAAACCGGCCTCGATGACATCCACGCCCAATTCTTCCAGCGCCTTGGCGACCTGGATTTTCTCCACAGTGTTGAGCTGGCACCCTGGCACCTGCTCACCATCACGCAAAGTGGTATCAAAAATGTAAATTCTGTCGGAATTCATTTTACTATAGCGGCAATAACTTCTAACGGTTCGCTAAGTTCGCATTCTATTCCGTAAAAAGCAAGTTTTATCCATGTTTTTTTGTCACAAGGTCAATATTGGCTAAATTTGGGCCGAAATTTATCATATATATGAAAGTACTGAAATTCGGCGGCACTTCCGTCGGCACCCCCGACAGTCTCCGCCAGGTCAAAAATATAGTTTCCGCCTGCAAGGGGCGGGTCATAGTGGTCGTATCCGCGCTCGGCGGAGTCACGGACAGTCTGGTCAAGGCCTCCGGCCTCGCGGAGAGCGGGGACGCTTCCTACAAGGACATTCTGGACGGACTGCGTGAAAGGCACCTTGTCATGTGCGACGAGCTCGTCGGAGACAGCGAACGGCGAGCCATTCTCAAAGACAAGGTCGGAGCGCTCTGCGACAGGCTGTCGGAGATATGCGGAGGAGTCTATATGCTCGGAGTCCTTCCGCGCAAGGCAAAGGACGAAATCCTGAGCTTCGGGGAGCGCATATCCTCGCTGATAGTGGCGGAAGTGATCCCGGGAGGGCGCCTGTATGACTCACTCCAGTTCATCCGCACCGTACGCTCCGGGAGGGCGGACGCGGCAGACACCAGGACCAGCTACCCGCTCATACGCAAGGCCTTCGCCGGATACGCGATGTCAGACGACATAGCGGTGGTGCCGGGGTTCATTTCTTCCGACTCCGCCAGCTCAGAAATCACCAACCTTGGACGCGGCGGCTCCGACTACAGCGCGAGCCTGATAGCGGCGGCGCTCGACGCGGAGCAGCTTGAGATATGGACCGACGTGGACGGCTTCATGACCGCCGACCCGCGCATCATCAAGACCTCCTATGTGATAGACGAGATGAGTTACGACGAGGCCATGGAGCTCTGCAACTTCGGGGCGAAGGTCATCTACCCGCCGACCCTCTATGCCGTCTGCCGCAAGGAGATTCCGATAATAGTCAAGAACACATTCAACCCGTCCGCCCCCGGAACCACCATCCGCAAGCGGCGCACGAAGGAAGACAGCCGCCTGATCTGCGGCATATCCTCCATCGACAACATCTGCCTGCTGACCCTCAGCGGGACCTCGATGGTCGGACTTGTCGGAGTGGACAGCCGCATCTTCTCCGCCCTCGCGGCAGAGAGCATCAGCGCCTTCCTCGTGACCCAGTCAGCCTCAGAGACGGGCATCTCGATAGGCGTAAGCAAGAATGACGCGGAGCTGGCCAGGACGGCTCTCGACAACGAATTCAGCGAGGAGATCGCCAGCGGGGCCATCGACCCGGTCAAACTCGAAAACGGCCTTGCCGCCGTGGCAGTGGTCGGCGAGAACCTCAAGCACGGCATAGGCGTGGCCGGCAAACTCTTCGGCACGCTCGGGCGCAACGGAATCAGCGTGGTCGCCTGTGCACAGGGCTCGTCCTCCACCAACATCTCCCTGGTCGTGGACAGGACATACCTGCGCAAGACACTGAACGTCATACACGACTCCTTCTTCCTCTCAGAGTATCAGGAACTCAACGTCTTCCTCTGCGGCACGGGCACCGTCGGCGGGCAGCTCCTCGACCAGATCGCCCTCCAGCGGGAGAAGCTGATGAAGGAGCGCAACCTCAAGATAAATGTCGTCGGCATAGCCAGAAGCGCGAAGGGAGTGTTCCTCCGCGACGGGATAGACCCAGCCGGATGGCGGCAAGCCCTCGAAGGAGGCATAAGCATCAATCCGGACACTCTCAAGGCCGAGGTGACGGGGATGAACATTTTCAACTCCGTCTTCGTGGACTGTACCGCAAGCCCGCAGATCGCCTCCCTTTATGAGGACTTCCTGAGCCGCGGCATCTCAGTCGTGGCGGCCAACAAGATCGCCGCATCCTCCGACTACGCGACCTATGTAGCCCTCAAGCGGACAGCCCTCCATCGCGGAGTCAAGTTCCTCTTCGAGACCAATGTGGGCGCAGGCCTTCCGATAATCAGCACCATCAACGACCTGCGCAACAGCGGCGACCACATCCTCAAGCTTCAGGCGGTGCTCAGTGGCACCCTCAACTTCATCTTCAACACCATCTCGGCTACGGTGCCGTTCAGCAAGGCGGTCAGGATGGCGCAGGAGCAGGGCTTTTCGGAGCCGGACCCGAGAGTGGACCTGTCCGGTCTGGATGTCATCCGCAAGCTGGTGATACTCTCAAGGGAGGCAGGATACGAAGTCAGCATGGAAGATGTCGAGAAGCATCTTTTCATCCCGCAGGACTTCTTCGAATGCAGCCTTGAGGAATTCTGGGAGAGACTCCCCTCGCTCGACGGGGATTTCGAGAGGCGCAGGGCGGAACTCGAGAGCAAGAGTCTCCGGTGGCGCTTCGTGGCAAGGATGGACCGCGGCAAGTGTGGGGTCTCCCTCGAAGAAGTGGGAGCCGGCAGCCCGGCCTGGTCACTGGACGGGTCGAACAACATAATCCTGCTCACCACAGAGAGATACGACAAGCACCCTATGCTCATCCAGGGCTATGGTGCCGGAGCGGGAGTGACAGCCGCGGGCGTGTTCGCGGACATAATGAGAATAGTAAACATTTAGGATAAATGGTTTTAATTGTATCGGTTGATTCCTAAATGTTTCCTTGCAGAGCCTTGAGCAGGCCGGTCTCGGTGAGGGACATCGCGGCGGCGAAGTCGCGGTAGGTGGAGGGAGAGCGAGGGATATTGAGGCCGATGATGAGGATGCGGCCGCCATCGCCTGAGAGGTCGCCGATTTTGTAGACGAAGAGTTCGTCCTGGCGGAGGATGAACTTGGTGTCGGGATAGTATTCGCCGTTGTCGGGGTTCATCACCAGGAGTTCGGAGGGGCAGATGAAGATGCCGGTCTTGGAGGAGGTGATGTGGAGGTAGGAAATCATCTGGCTGAGGTCTTCGCGCCGGATGTCATCGTTGAAGCGGCGAGAGTCCTTGGGGTCAGAGAGGCGTTTGTATTTGGCATCGGCAATAACATTGCCCTTAATGAAGTCCGGGAAGCGTTTGTATTTGTTCGGGCAGTCAAGGAACGGGAAGATGGCTCCTTCGCCTGTCTTGTTTTTCGGATGAGTGAAGCCCGCTTTCGTGAGGGTTAGGTTCAGATATTCCTCCCAGAGCCAGGCTCCATCGAAGAGGACTCCGTGGATGCGGCTTGGGGAGGATTCGCCGTAGCCGAGTTTCTCGTGGCGGAGAATCTGGAGGCAGAGTTTCTGAAGCGGACGGTATTCGGAATAGTACGGGTGAATCTTCGGCTTGGAGTTCGCCAGCATCACTTTCCCGAGGTCTCCTCGTTTGTAGGTCGGAGTGGCCTGGATTATACGCTTGATGTAGTCCTGGGTTTCCGGCGTGGAGTAGAGGATGCCTTTGGAATCGGACTTGCTCCGGAGGTACTCTATGGTGTGGCGGATCAGCTCCGTGACGGAGTTGTCGTAGTCGTACTCGCGGGTGGTGTAGGCGATCCTGCCGTTGCGGAAAGGATAGTTCTCACGGATGTGGGCGCTGACGTCCATCGATCCGCGCACGCGGCTATCGTTGTGAGCGCAGCGGATGTATTCGCGGTAGATGCCCTGAAGGACGGCTTTCTGGAGGAAGTACGGGAAAAGGAGGGCGGCGATGTCGAGGGCGCTGTCTTCACCGAGCTTGTGACGGAGGTCGAAAATATTGATAGCGAAGACCTTCTGGAGCATATACTGCATAAACCAGTCGTTGTCCGCCGATTTGGAGAAGCGGGAGCGGATGGTCAGTTCAGTATCTCCGCAGCCGATGAAGCCCATTATGTTGCCGGTGGTGAGGCGACCGTCATCGGTGAGGGACAGTATCAGCTCGCCATCAATCTTGTCGTCGTAGTTCTCCTCGCGGCTCGGGAAGAGCCAGACACCGTTCTTGTTTTTGTCAACGAGAGCGTCAATGCGGCAGTCGGCAATGTTCCGCAGGTCGCGGACGGCCTGAGGATCGCTGACAATGAAGTTGCCGCAGTTGTTGTCTGTCGTTACGATGCGCATTATTCGGCTGACGGTTTGCTCTCGGGTTCAGAGGTTTCGGTGTTTTCTGAATCTGATGCCGTGTCCGGTTTCTTTTCTTCGGCGGCATCGTAAGCGACTTTGATTTCCGCGATGCGGGCTTCGGCTTCCGGCTCGCCCCGGAAGTATTCTGTAACGATGCCGCAGAGGTGGTTGTCCCAGAGTTCACCGAAGTCATCGCCGTTCAATTTCCGGAAGTAGGCTCCACCGATGCAGTAGGCCGCACCGAGCTTGGACTTGATGACCGCGTTGACGGCGTTCATCTTGGCGAGAGCGGTGCCGGAGACGCCCATATTCAGTGCGCTTTCTTCGGCGGTGACTTCCTTCCACGCGAAGCGGCGGCGGATGGCGAAGTCCATAGCCTCGACTCCCCGGTCCACATCGTTCATCGTGCCGATGATGAGAACATTCTCCGGAATGTAGAAGCCTTCTTTGAATTCGTCTCCGTCCTCGACCATATTGATGTACTGCGTCTTGACCCGTCCCTCAACGCCCCGGTAGTCCGGTTCGATGGAGTAGAAGAGTTCGCCGAATATCTTGGAGAGCTCGCCCCGGTTAATTTCATCGATGATAAAGATGAAGTTATCTTCCGTGTTCTTGATGGCTTTCTTGCAGAATTCCTTGAAGATGCCGTCCTGACGTGAGAAGTTGCCGTCTTTGTCCGGACGGAGTCCCTCAACGAAGTCTGTGTAGTCGAATGACGGGTGGAACTGCACAAAGCCCACCTGCCCGCGCTGCGAATCATCAAGCTCACTCCATTTCTTCGTGCCGTCTGATACTATCGATGCCGCCACCTGCTTGGCGATATATGTCTTACCGGTGCCCGGAGCACCTGTCAAGATGAGGTTTTTCTTGGCTTTCAAGAGAATCTCAATCTTTTGGACAAAGGACTTGTCATTTTCATCCTTTTTCTTTTGACTCTCAAGCGCAACATTCTCAAGCTCCATTCGTTTCAAGGATTCAGTGTCTTCCCACTCCAGTAATAAATTTGGATCATGCCGTTTCGATGGTATCCATACTACATATTTTGCCCGATCATGCTGAATCCAATAGAATTCTGACGTGTGAGCAATAATGGATTCAATAACAGGCCGATTAGACCCGCTATTATTCATCAGTTGACTGATATTGAACGGGACATATCCTTTTATGCTGTCCGCCAGTTTTGTAAGATATGAACCGGCAACGCTATGGTTTTCTCCAGTAGGAGTTAGCGCATTGACTCGTGGTTCTTCCTCCTCGACACCCACAAAAGTACAATAATCCTCACCCCTGACATACTTGCATCTTGTGCCAGGAGTCAACTCCTTTATCAGGCTAATCAAGTGTTGTAGTTCCATAACATTAGTGTTTGCGGGTTACATAATCATAAATATCAAGCGCAATGCCCTTAGCCGCCAAATAGGGAACGCCATTGCCAATTGTCTTAAATGCATCTGTAAGAGTAACAGTATCAGGTATCACATAAGATGCTGGAAGCGATTGTATGGCAAGAGCTTCAGCTACAGATATTCTCCTTGGTAAATACGGATGAATATGAACCTCATTATTGCCATACGCAGCTGTTGGGGAGTAGCGCCAACGATGTAGCCTCTTGTAGCATTTCTTTTCATTATCCCCCTCATCTTTGGATTCAAACCTGTACAATCCTGCTCGTGGCTTAAAATACATAGACTCGTTGGGATGATTGGCCACGTCATTTTTCTCCCACCAATATTGTACCGTCAGCTCGGGGATAATACCCTCTGGCATAGACAGCTCTCCATTCTCTACATACCTTGAAGTCGTGGGCCATTGCAAATTGAAAACATCCCTTGAGAACTTCTTGTTTTTATCCCAATCAAAGTTTGTAATCGTACCAGCCTTTGACACAACGCCCAAGGGTTTTGAGAATTTTCGCTGAAAACCAACCAAGATAATTCGGTCTCTATCTTGCGGCGCACCAAATTCAATGGAGTTTATAAGTTGCTCAGTCATATTATAGCCAGCCGCTCTCAATTGAGATTTCAACTGTTCAAAGAACTCTCTATGTTTAGCCGTTCTATATAAGCCTTTTACATTCTCGAAGACAAAGAAGTCCGGCTTAATGTCACATATGAGATTAACATATGTTTGAGACAGTTTTCCGTTATCCCCTTCCTTTCCTTTATTTTTTCCTGCAACAGAGAAATCCGGGCACGGTGGGCCTCCGATGAAGCCCACCATATCGATACCATCCAAACACCTTGATTCTTTTACCCAGTTATGCAATTTATTGTTCTCATCCTTATCGTTAAGCCATACCGCTACATCCCCGACGTGATGTCCGTATGTCGGCGAAGGAATCCCCATTCTTTCTCTTGAAAACTGATAAATCTGATTGAAAGAATCTTTAAATTCATTGACAAACAATGTCTTATAATGTCCGGTGGTCTCAAAACCCAAATCAAGGAAACCTGCCCCGGCGAAAAATGAAAAAATACCTATCATGCTTATAGTACCTCTTTGCTATAACAGTAAACGTCAAAATCCTCCCAAACCTACCGTTTCCCCGTATCCTTAAGCCCGGCAATCCGCTTAACTTCGTTTATTTCAGCTATGAACTGTTCTGTGGTCGGAAGGTACAGCTGGTACTTGCTGGCAAGGATTGTCCTGTTGTCTTCCGGCAGGGTGAGCTTGACGGCAGTGTCGTTCTTGTCGGAGCACAGGAGTATTCCGATGGTCGGGTTCTCGTCCTCGGACTTTTCGTAGCGATCGTAGTAGTTGACATAGAGCTGTAACTGCCCCAAATCCTGGTGGGTCAGCTTATGGTTCTTGATTTCTATGACCACGAATGAACGGAGCAGACGATTGTAGAACACGAGGTCGGCGAAATACTCGTCATCCTCTATCAGAAGCCTTTTCTGTCTGGCCACGAAAGAAAAGCCCTTCCCCATTTCGAGGAGGAAGTCCGCAATATGCGAGATGATTGCGCTTTCAAGGTCTTTCTCGTAATACTCTGGGCGTTTTTCAAGACCGAGAAACTCCAGAACCATAGGGTCTTTGATGATTTCAGTCGGGAATTCCGGCTGGCGCTCGTTGCGTGCAAGGGCAAGAACTTTTTCCTTATCATTGCTCATCAGAAGACGCTCGTAAAGCATCGAGTTGATCTGGCGTTCAAGCTGGCGGCCTGTCCATCCTTCATTCAATGCCTCAAGTTCATAGTACTCCCTTTTGTCGGGATCCGGTATCTGAATCAGAGTCCTGTATTGAGTCCAGCTTAATTGCGAACGCAGCGCGTTCGCAATTGGATATACCCTGTAGAACTGCCTGCACATCTCCAATTGACGGGCGGAAAATCCGCTACCGTACTCCGGCTGCAGTTGTTTCGCGAGGTTTCTGATGAGATAAGTCCCGTAGTCGGCACGCTCTTTCCCCTGCTGCTCTTTCTCGGCGATTCGCTGACCGATGGCCCAATACATCCGCACGCGGCAAAAGTCCACGCTGCGGACTGCGTTGCTGCGCGCTCCATCTATGATAGCCTTGATCCCGCTGACAAATTCGTTCAGAGGAGATTCCAACTCAGTTCTTCTCGATTCCATCTCTTCGCAAAAACTACAATCTCACAAATTTAGTCATTTTTCTGATTACCCTAAATTCCGCAAAAAGCAAAACATTTTTGTCACCCCCAGCCTGTTGACGGCTTTTCTCGCCTCATTATCAAATCGACTTGGCCGCTGACATCTCCCGTGGGCCTTCCGGTTTCAGTCAGGACAGCTCAAACGGTGACTTTTTCAAGTGTGTTCCATGCAGCGGCATCGTCCAGAGTCGCTTGGGCGGCGATGAACTGGTGGCCGTGGGTGAATGCGGCCCTGGTCATGCCGCGCCGTCCGCGGTGCCGATCAACTACTGATCTCAGTCCACTGCGGTTAAAAATGTTGAGAATAGAGAAAAGTCCCCCGAAAGGGTTGATGTTGTCAGATTTAAGTTGTATCTTCGCCATGTCAGTGTTCGCTTATATAGTTGATTTTGCAAGTACTGCTTTAGGTGAAATCTCTGACACTATCAAGCCCTGGCAATGGTTTCTTTATCAAGGCTTTTCACTTTTTAGCGGGCTATAGGCCCAGCAAACATTTAAGACAAGATGAAAACAGCGATAGTAGGCGCAAGCGGCGCGGTGGGACAGGAACTCCTCCGCCTGCTCGAAGAAAGGAACTTCCCGACAGATGAACTGCTGCTCTTCGGCTCGGAGCGCAGCGCGGGCAGCAGGTACACATTCAGAGGCAAGGAGGTGGAAGTGAGGCTCCTCCAGGACAACGACGACTTCAAGGGCGTGGACTACGCCTTCGTCTCAGCCGGAGCCGGCACGTCGAAGCGCTTCGCCGAGACCATAACCCGCCACGGGGCCACGATGATCGACAATTCGAGCGCGTTCCGCATGGACGCTGACGTCCCCCTCGTGGTGCCGGAATGCAACGCCGAAGACGCCCTCTCAGCCCCGAGGCACATCATAGCGAACCCCAACTGCACGACGATAATGATGGTGGTTGTGCTCAAGCCGATAGAGAACCTCTCGCACATCCGCCGCGTGCGCGTGGCGAGTTACCAGTCCGCCTCAGGAGCCGGAGCACAGGCCATGGCGGAACTTGAGGAGCAGTACCGCGACATCGTGGAGGGCAGAGAAGTGAAAGTGAGCAAATTCCAGTATCAGCTCGCCTACAACCTCATCCCGCAGATAGATGTGTTCCAGGACAACGGCTACACCAAAGAGGAGATGAAGATGTTCAACGAGACGCGCAAGATCCTCCACTCCGACATCCGGTGCTCGGCCACCTGCGTGAGGGTGCCGTCGCTCCGATCACACTCGGAAGCGGTATGGATAGAGACCGCGAAACCACTGGAAGTCAAGCAGGTGCAGGACGCCCTCGCGGCCGCTCCCGGCATCACCCTCTGCGATGACCCGTCGCAGCTCAAATACCCGATGCCTCTCTACACCGCCGGCAAGGACGACGTGTTCGTGGGCCGCATACGCAAGGACATCAGTGACGAGCACAGCATGACTCTCTGGCTGTCGGCAGACCAGATACGCAAGGGAGCCGCGCTGAACGCGGTCCAGATCGCAGAATATCTCATAGGGAAGAGGGGCTAGAGCCCCTCTTCCTCCAAACTTACCACAGCGCGGCCCTCGTGGCCGTCGGCGCAGACAAGCAGTTCCCGACCGAAGCGTACATGGCGTACCAATTCGCTCTCGTATACTGCTTCCATGCCGTCCAGGAAGTCCGTGTCGCACACCTCGCCCGGACGGGCATAAGGATTGACATTGACATATCCGGCATTGAACGATGTCATGTTCTGGAAGAAATGCGTGCCCTGGCTCGGGTCTATGCGGAAGTTCTCCAGGCAGCACTCCACTATAAGCTTCGCCTCGGATATGTCGCTCCAGCTGACCGGAACCCCGAGCGACGGTATGCTTGAGCCCCATCTGCCATAGCCTATCAGGACATAGTTGCGCTTCTCCTCGCGCATCTTGAGATTGAGCGCCGTCACCTCCTCCGCCATACGTCTGGTCTTGAGGATGTCGAATGCGTCCCTGCGCAGATAGATTATGTCCCGGATGCCGCTTATCCGGCCAGGGCCTATCGCACTCGCGGAGCGTATCAGCGCGTCACTGTCATCGATTTTACCCCAATCGATGCGGTTGTACATCCCGTCAGCGGAGATCGGCCTTATCTGCAGGACATTGAAGACGTCGCATGCCCTCTTGCCCCCGTTCCTGTCAAGGTCGGCGGCGAACTCTATCTCCACCCCGCATTTGACCTCTTTCTGAGTAATCTCGAGCAGTTCGTTGAGTATGTCAGCAAGAGGGAAGGTATTATATTTGAGGATGTGCGCGAACGTGACGAATTTCGGTCCCTGAGGCACAGGTGAATCCACAATACGCTGGTTCTCATAGTCCCAGGTGGAGACGACCTTGGACAAGGCGCGGAAACCACCGCATTCCGATATCGGGATCCTCTCAAGGTTGACGGCGTCATCGACGGATGTCTTGAACTTGTCCGGCTGGAGATTGAGAGCGTACATCGCCTGCTGGGTCTCCCTCATGGTGAGGTCTGGAGTCGAAGTCTGCAGGACATTGCGCGGATACTTCGGTGAGAATCTCAGCACCTGGTCGCCGTCCACCACCGACTTCCCCAGCCCGAAAGCCAGCTTGACGACACCGTCTTCCGGCTTCTCATATCCTATAGGATAGAAGTTCAGAGACCGCGCCACTCCGGAGAATGTCGGGAAGTAATAGCCGCCGTCCCCACTGCCGCAGATCTCCTGCAGCACGATGGCCATCTTCTCCTCGGAAATCACATTGGAGGTCGAGATGATGTAGCCCCTCGACGAAGCGAAATACACCGAGGCGTAGACGCTCTTGATCGCCTTGGAGAGGAGGCGCAGCTCCTGGTCCTCGTTCTCGGTATGGGGAATCATGTAGGTCGAATACACCCCGGCGAAAGGCTGATAATAAGAGTCTTCCAGCTTGGAAGAAGAGCGCACCGCAAGCGGTTTGCGCACATTGCGGATGAACACCCGGAGATCCTCCATCAGGTCCGAAGGCAAGGTGGAGGCGACGAACTCGGAGAGGATTTCGGCGTCAGAAAGCTCCGAATTGATGACATACTGGAGACCGTTCTCTATAATGAAACGGTCGAAGTACTCGGTCGTGATGACGAGCGTCCGCGGCACCAGCACCCTGACATCCTCCCACTTGTCGTAGAGGTCATATTTCTGGAGGATGTGGTTGAGGAAGGCCAGACCTCTGGCCTTGCCCCCCAGGGAACCGTTCCCGACACGGGCGAACCAGATGGCGTCGTTGTAGCCCGCACGGTCAAAGCGCGCCACGACGCCCAGTCCCTGATTGATGCGAAAATCGTGTATCTTCCTGAGGTTCAACCTTCTCACCTGCTCCACATCAGCATCGGAGCCGATGCGTATAGGACGGAAGAGGTCGCCTATGGAGAAGAGGCCGCGGCCATAGAGCCAGCGGGAAATGTAGTCCTTGTCGGAGAAGTAGCGCAGGGCGCTGTCGGACATCGTGGCGATAATCTTCTCGAACTCATACAGGTTCCGCGCCCTCGCCGTCTCCTGGCCCGTCTCCGGATCAGTGACTATGAAGTCCCCGAAGCCGAACTCGCGTCCGATGTACTCGCTTACTTCATGGGTGAGAGTCTTGGAAGTCTTGCGGACGAAACCCACTCCGAGCCCTTCGGCAACGCTGCGCATGCTCTCCTGGGAGGACTGCATCAGGAACGGCATAGTCGGGTTGTCGTCCTTTATCAGGCGGCAGAGGCTGACTCCGGCGTCTATCTTCTCGTCCTCCGGCCTGTCGCCCTTGTGGACGACAAAGCCCACATCGGAGATGACTCCTATGATGTTGGACTTGTAGCGCCCGTAGAGGGAGACGGCATCGTCGTAGTTGGTCGCCATAAGGATTTTCGGTCTGGAACGCTTGCGCATAACCTGTTGTTCTTCGTTCAGGGCGTCGCGTACCGCCTCGCTGTTCTGCTGGAGGACAAGCTTGTAGAGCAGAGGCAGATAGGTGGAGTAGTAGCGCACAGAATCCTCCACCAGGAGTATGGCCCTCACCCCCATCTCCAATATGTCCTGATCGGCGTTGAGCTTGTCCTCCAGGAGCTTGATGATGGCGATTATGATGTCCGTGCTGTTGTTCCAGCAGAACACATAATCGATGCAGGAGTTGTCGCCGCTCTCGATGTTGCGGTAGATTTCCCGCGAGAACGCGCTCAGCAGAACTATCGGAGTCCCCGGCCGGAGGGCCTTGGCCTGACGCGAGAAACCGAAGACATCCAGTTTCCCGACATTGTACATCGTGATGATCAGGTCGAACTGCCCGTCTTCCCCCTTGAGCATCTCGAGGGCGTCGATTGTGGATTCCGCCCTGAGTATGGAAGGAGGGTTGCTGAGGTTGAGTTCGGCATATTCCTGGCTGATCAGTTCTTCGATGTGCCCGTCCTCCTCAAGCGAGAAGCTGTCGTAGTTGTTGCAAACCAGAAGGATACGGCGTATCCTCCTGGTCATCAGTCTCGTATAGTCCTGCTGGCTGCTCATACTGAAATCTATACAAGTCCCTGGTCCGCCATCGCGTTCGCCACCTTGATGAAGCCTGCGATGTTGGCGCCCTTGACGTAGTTGATGTATCCGTCCTCCTCGCGGCCGTATTTCAGGCAGGAGGCATGGATTTCGGACATGATACGGTGGAGATGGGCGTCCACCTCTTCAGAGGTCCACTTCTGGCGTATCGAGTTCTGGGTCATCTCGAGGCCTGACGTGGCGACGCCGCCGGCGTTGGACGCCTTGCCCGGCGAGTAGAGGATGCGCGCCTTCTGGAACAGCGCGATGGCTTCCGGGGTCGTCGGCATGTTGGCTCCCTCCACGACGCAGCCGCACCCTCCGGCGAGAAGGCGCTCAGCGTCCGTGGCCTCAATCTCGTTCTGTGTCGCGCACGGAAGCGCTATGTCGCAAGGTATGCCCCAAGGCCTCTCGCCCGGGAAATACTTGGCGCCCGGATACTGCGCGGCGTATTCGCTGATGCGTCCGCGGCGCACGTTCTTGAGATTCAGCACAAACTTGAGTTTCTCCTCGTCAAGTCCGTCAGGGTCATGGACAAATCCGTCAGAGTCGGAGAGGGTCACGACCTTGGCGCCGAGCCTCATCGCCTTCTGGGCGGCGTACTGGGCCACATTCCCGGAGCCGGACACCAGCACGGTCTTTCCCTCGAACGACTCTCCCTTGAGGGCGAGCATCTCCTGCGCGAAGTAGCAGACGCCGTAGCCGGTGGCTTCCGGTCTGAGAAGGCTTCCGCCCCATCCGAGGCCCTTGCCGGTGAGGGTTCCCGTAAACTCGTCGCGCAGACGCTTATACTGCCCGAAGAGGAATCCTATCTCCCTTCCGCCGACACCGATGTCGCCCGCAGGCACATCGGTGTCCGGTCCGATATGCCGGTACAGCTCTGTCATGAAACTCTGGCAGAAGCGCATCACCTCGGCGTCGGACTTGCCGCGCGGGTTGAAGTCCGAACCTCCCTTGGCACCGCCCATCGGTAGCGTGGTCAGGGAATTCTTGAATACCTGTTCGAAGGCGAGGAACTTCATTATGCTCAGGTTGACGCTGGCATGGAAGCGGATACCTCCCTTGTATGGGCCGAGGGCGCTGTTCATCTGTACACGGAAACCGCGGTTGATGTGAATCTCGCCCCTGTCGTCCATCCACGGGACGCGGAAGATGATGACGCGCTCCGGCTCCGTCATCCTCTCAAGGATTTTGAGGTCAATGAAGTGCGGGTAAGCCGTCACGTAGGAGGCCACGCTCTCAACCACTTCCCTTACAGCCTGGTGAAACTCTTTCTCACCGGGATTGCGTGCGATCAGCTCAGACATGAAGCGATCGACATAGTTTGCAGTGAATTTGTCCATTAGATAAGGTAGATATTACTAACTGCACAAACTTACGAAAAAATCCGGAATATTCGCTATATTTGTGCGGATGGGTCGAAACAAGACAATATCTCTCTGCTTCTGCTTGTTGGCGTTTATCGTAGTATTCGCCCACTCGGTCGTGCCGCACGAGCATCACTGCAACGCGACGGTCGAGAACCACATCCATCATTTCCAGCATTGCGAGGGGCTCAACACCTACATACTGAAAGGCACGGCAGCCTCACCGGCACCGGCCGTCTTCTGCTTGCCGTTCCCCGCAGCTGTCCCGGCCCTCACGGCGGATGTCCCTCATCCTTCCGAGAGACGGCTTTTTGATTTCAGCGACCATTTCAGGCGCAAATCCACTCCCGACATCCCGCACGGAGCCCTGAGAGGGCCTCCGGCTGTCTGATTATCCATATCCGGGACACTTGCCCCGCACACAGGAGAAGACCGCCCGAGCGGTCCCAACACATAATCAGACAATTACCGAAAATGAATAAAGTTTTAGCTACGGCAGCGGCGCTTGCGATGCTGTGCACCGCCTGCCATAATGCCGGTCATCACGAAGATGCACACGGCCACAGCCACGAAGAGGCCCACTCCCACGAGGGGCACGAGCATGAGACCACAGCCCACATCACCATCTATGGTGGAGGTTACGAGATTTTCACCGAGTCCGAACCGTTCGTGGCGGGAGAGGAGACCGTTCTCCTCGTCCACATCACATCCCTGAGCGACTTCAAGCCTTACGAGGGCAAGAGCCTCAGCGCGTCGATAATCTCCGGAGGCAAAGAGAACTCGCACGGACTCCACACCACCGCCGCCAAGGGCATATACAAGACAGAACTGACGGCGGCCGCAGAGGGTGAGGCGACGATCAAGTTCAATGTGGACGGAGTCGAACTCAGTTCCACCGTCACCGTATATCACTGCGAGCACGACGCCGAAGCCGCCATGGAAGAGGCCAGCTCAAGCAACGGGGTCAAATTCACCAAAGAGCAGAGCTGGATGGTGGACTTCGCCACAGAGGAGTGCCGCCGGGAAAGCGTTGGCCAGGTGATACGCACCGTCGGCCAGATTCTCCCTTCGCAGGGAAGCACCCGCATCATCACCGCCAAAGCGTCCGGAATCGTGACGATCGCCGGAGGCAGCCTGCTTGCCGGCAGCCCCGTACGCAAAGACGCCGCCCTGCTCTACATCGGCAGCGAAGGCCTTGCCGACTCCAACATGGATGTTCGCTACGCGGAAGCCAGGAGCGAGTACGAGCGCGCGGCGGGAGAATACGAGCGCAAGAGCCGCCTCGCCGAAGACAAGATAGTCAGCCAGAGCGACCTCAGCCAGGCCAGGACAGAGTATGAGGTGGCCAAAGCCACCTTCGAGAACCTGGAGAAGAACTACCGCGACGGCCGCTTCGCAGCCTCATCCGACATCGACGGATACCTCACGGAACTCTATGTCTCCAACGGCGAGTATGTGCAGGCCGGGGACAGGCTCGCCGCCGTCTGCAACGACAGCAGGCTTCTTGTTGAGGCCAAAGTCCAGCCGAAATGGCACAAGACGCTCCAGAGAGTCGCCTCAGCCAACTTCAAGTTCTACGGCGACGACAGGACATGGTCGCTCGAAGAGCTCTCCGGACGCCTCGCTTCAGTAGGCCGTTCCACTTCCACGGAGAGCCCGCTGCTGCCGGTAAGTTTCGAGATCGCCAACAGGCCGGGACTCCTTCCGGGAACTTTCGCAGACATATACATCAAGACCAGCGGCGACTCCGAGACCCTCACCGTCGCAAGCGGAGCCGTGGTGGAGGAGATGGGAAGTTACTTCGTCTACAGGCAGATCAACCCGGAATACTTCGAGAAGGTCCAGGTAAAGGCCGGAGCCTCCGACGGACGGCGCACAGAAATCCTCGCCGGACTTGAGGAAGGCCAGAGGGTGGTAAGCCGCGGAGCCGTCATCGTCAAGCTCGCCCAGGCCGCAGGCGGACTGGACGCACACTCAGGACACGCACATTAGCGGAGGAAGAGTATGAACTGGTTGAACGGTATCATACGGTTTTCTCTGAAGAACCGTCTGCTGGTGCTGCTGGGAGCAGCGCTTGTCGTGGTCGGAGGAATCTGGTGCGCGAACAGGACAGACATAGATGTCTTCCCTGACCTCACCGCCCCGACAGTAGTGATAATGTCGGACGCCCACGGAATGTCCGCCGAGGAGGTGGAGCGTCTCGTGACCTTCCCTGTGGAGACGGCCGTCAACGGCGCCACCAACGTGCGCCGCGTGCGCTCCACTTCCATGTACGGATACTCCTTCGTCTGGGTCGAATTCGACTGGGGGATGGATGTCTTCCGCGCCCGCCAGATCGTGTCCGAGAAGATGGTCACCCTCGGGGAGTCGCTTCCCGAAGACGTGACCCCGGTGCTGGCGCCGCAGTCCAGCGTGATGGGAGAAATCATCTTCCTGGGCCTGCAGTCGCAGGACGGCACGACCTCGATGATGGATCTCCGGGACATGGCCGACTGGGTAGTCAAACCGGCTATCCTCGCGACCGGAGGCGTGTCCCAGGTGACAGTGCTGGGAGGCGAGGAGAAGCAGTACCAGATTCTCGCCGACCCGCAGAGGATGGAAGCCTACGGGGTGACGATGGCAGAACTTGAAGCCGTCGGACGCTCGCTCAGCATCAACACGGAGGGAGGAATCGTCCGCGAATGGGGCAACGAATACGCCCTGAGGGGCATCGCCCGCACGACAGACCTTGAAGAGCTCGGCAAGAGCCTCGTATGCCTCGACAAGAGCGGCCCGGTCTGCCTCTCCGACGTGGCTACCCTGCGCATCGGGCCGGCCGTCAAGCTCGGTACGGCGTCGCAGAACGGCAAGCCGGCCGTCATCGTCTCCATCAGCAAGCAGCCCAACATCAACACGCTCAAGGTCACCAAGGCCATAGAGGCCAACCTCAAGGACGTGGCCGCATCGTTGCCTGCCGACGTCAAGATGGACACGCACATATTCCAGCAGGCCGACTTCATACAGGCCTCCGTGGGCAATGTGGGCAGGGCCCTGCTTGAGGGCGCCGTGTTCGTCATCATAATCCTTTTCCTGTTCCTCGGCAACTTCAGGACCACGGTCATCTCGATCATAGCCATCCCGATGTCCCTGCTCGCCACCATCATCGTCCTGCACTTCCTCGGGATGGACATCAACACGATGACCCTGGGCGGCATGTGCATAGCGATAGGCTCGCTTGTGGACGACGCTATCATCGATGTGGAGAATGTCTACAAACGCCTGCGGCAGAATCACCGCAAACCATCCGGGGAGAGGATGAAGGTCTTCGATGTTGTGTTCGAGGGCTCGCGTGAGATACGCTCTTCCGTCATCAACGCCACTCTCATCATAATGGTGGCGTTCACCCCGCTCTTCTTCCTGAGCGGCATGGAAGGCAGGCTCCTCAAGCCTCTCGGCATCACTTACATCATCTCCCTGTTCATGTCGCTCATCGTGGCGATGACGCTTACTCCCCTGCTCTGCAAGGACATGCTCACCAATGAGAAATATCTCACCAAGAACGACCGTGAAGGCTGGGTGAGCCGCAAGCTCGCCGGCATCTACGAGAACTCACTTGGATGGGTGCTCAAGCACAAGGTCGCCGTCATGGGGGCCACAGGCGCCCTGCTCGCGGGAGCCGTGATTGTATTCACCCAGATGGGAAGCAGCTTCCTCCCGGACTTCAACGAAGGGTCGATGACCATCTCGGCCGTCACCCAGCAGGGCACGTCGCTCGAAGACAACGACCGTCTCGGACAGCTCATGGAGACACAGCTGCTCAGCATCCCTGAGGTCACCAGCACATCCCGCCGCTCGGGCCGCGGAGACCTCGACGAGCATTCGCAGGCCACCAACTCTTCCGAGCTCGACGTCAACTTCAAGCTCAAGGACAGGCCGAGAGAGGAAGTGTTCAACGATGTGCGTGCCAAGCTAAATTCCATCCCGGGCATAGCCGTGACAGTGGGTCAGCCTCTCGGGCACCGCATCGACCACATGCTCTCAGGCACCAAGGCAGCCATCGCGATCAAGATATTCGGGACCGACCTCGGCACCATGCAGATGCTCGGCAACACGGTCAAGAGCCTGATTTCCGGAGTGGAAGGGCTTGTGGACGCATCCGTGGAGCAGCAGGCCGCCACGCCGCAGATTCACATCAAGGCCAACAGGGCAGCTCTCGCGCAATACGGGATCACCATGGCCGACTTCAACGACTTCGTCAACCTCGCCTTCTCCGGCGAGAAACTCTCGGACATCTACGAGGGGCAGCGCCGCTACGATGTGGTGCTCCGCCTCGGTGACGACGAGACCCGCAGCATCGAAGGTGTGCGCGACGCCCTGATAGACACCGGCAACGGGGGCAAAGTCCCTCTTGAGCAGGTGGCGGAGATAGTGTCCACCTATGGCCCCAACGCCATCAGCCGCGAGAACGTGCAGCGCAAACTTGTCGTGTCCGCCAACGTGAGCGGCCGCGATGTCGGAAGCGTGGTCGAGGATGTACAGAAGGTGATTGCCGAGTCGGTGCAGCTCCCGGAAGGCTACCGCATCGAATACGGCGGGCAGTTCGAGAGCGCCAGAAGCGCATCCCGCACGCTCGCCCTCGCGACCATTCTCGCGATATTCGCGATATTCCTGCTGCTCTATCTTGAGTTCAGGGATGTGGCCCTGTCCGGCATCGTGCTGGCGAGTCTCCCTCTCGCCCTCGTCGGAGGCGTGTTCGCCGTGTGGGTGAGCTCCGGAGTGGTCAGCATCCCGTCGATAATCGGATTCATCACGCTATTCGGAATCGCGACCCGCAACGGTGTCCTGCTGATCAACCGCTACCAGCACCTGCGCCATGACGGTGAAGGCCTGAGACAGAGCGTAATCGAAGGCTCCGTAGACAGGCTCAACCCTATACTCATGACGGCCCTGACCTCCGCTCTCGCCCTCATACCTCTGGTATTCAACGGCGACAAGACAGGCAACGAGATCCAGAGCCCGATGGCGGTAGTTGTGCTGGGAGGCCTGTTGACCTCCACCCTGCTCAACATATTCATCATCCCGATAATGTACGAATGGTACGCCAAAAGGAGGAAAAGCAATGAAAACTAAATACTTGATGATATCCCTTGCCGCCCTTGCCCTCTGCGGGGCGGCAGGAGCCCAGGACTTCGGCGGCATCCTCGCTCAGATAGAGGAGAACAACAGCACCCTGCGCGTACTGCGCAGCGAAGCCGGAGCTGACAAGATGGAGGCCCGCACGGGACTCACGCCATCCGACCCGGAAGTGGAACTGGGTTACCTGTGGGAGACCGTGGATCCGGAAGGCGGCACCAGGGTTGACTTCAGCGTCAGCCAGAGCTTCGACTTCCCGTCGGTCTATTACTGGAGGAAGAAGATCTCCCGGGGAGAATGCGCGGCGGCAGATTACGCCTACGCCATCGGCAGGAAGAGAATCCTGTTGGAAGCGAAGCAGATATGTATAGACCTCGTCTACCGCAACGCCCTCAAGATCGAGCTGGACAAGTGTCTCCTCAATGCGAAGACCATCGCGGACAGCTGGCAGAGCAAGTTCGACACCGGCGGAGCCGGGGCGCTGGAGCTGAACAAGGCGAAGATGGCGCTGCTCTCCGCTTCCCGCACAGCCAAGAACAACGAGATAGAGAGGCAGGCGCTTCTGGCGGATCTCCAGAGGCTGAACGGCGGCCATGCAGTGGAATTCAGCTTCAGCGAATTCGCCGACCCTTTCATCCCTGACGACTTCGAGCAGTGGTACAACGACGCCGCCTCCCGAAGCAGCGAGATCCTCGCCGTGGAGAACGACCTGCGCAACGCAGAGTCCGGCGTCAAGCTCGCCGCCTCCGAATGGTTCCCGAAATTCTCTATAGGTTATATGTCGGAGAGCGTGAGCGGAAGCTCCTTCCAGGGTATCACCGGAGGGATTTCAATCCCGCTGTGGGAAAACAGCGGCAAGGTCAGGGCTGCAAAGGCCCGCAGAGAAGCCGCGGAGGAGAAGGTCAAGGACGACTATCTTCAGTTCCACCTCACTCTCAAGAGCAAATACGCCAAGGCCCTGAGTCTCATCAGCCTGCGTGAAGAGTACCGCAACACCCTGTCCGGACTGAATCCCGGCGACATGCTCTACGAAGCCCTCAGCAGCGGAGAGATTTCCGTCGAGGAGTACACCATGGAGATGGAGGTCTGGTACGACGCGCTCCAGGACGCTCTGGAGTGCGAACGCGACTGCCACAGCCTCATCGCGGAGATAGAGAGCTTCGCGGAATAGCGGTAAGTCTCGAAAGAAGGTGGCCGGAAGTCTGGAAAGACTCTCCGGCCACCTTCCGTATATGGTGCAGAATCACTTTGCCGAGCAGAATGTCAGCGTCCCTTCGTCCTCGAAGACGCAGCCGAAGATTGTAGCCCTCACGCCCAGTCTGACTGTCCGGTCGTAGCCCAAGTCGGAAGCCTTGACCGTGAGACGGCGTCCGCTGCCGGCCTTCTTGCCGTCAATGGTCCATTCGCAGCTGTCGTAGTCAAACCTTGCGTCGAGGGTATATTCATCGGCTCCGTTCACAACGATGTCGCGATCCGTAGTCTCCACAGTATTCTGGAGGCGTGCGTGCATGCCGTTCTTTTTCCCGTCGGCGGTGACGCCCTTCTTCGCGTTGTTGGAATACGCCGCCGTGCGCTCGAAGCGCACATCCCAGAACTTCCCGAGGTCCGAGCCGAGATAGAAGCCCGTGAGAGGCGGCTGATTGTAGCATATGTTCTCACCGAGAACCCCCATACGGTAGATGTTGTCGCTCATCAGGGTGTAGAAGCGGTAGTTCGTCGGATAGTCCGTCATGTATATGCGGATTTCGGTATTGTCCTGGGTGCGCGTGACAAGTTCCTCTCTCCAGTCACCGAACAGGTCCGCCGAGATGCACGGATTGGATTTGGAGCCGTTGTTCGCGGCCACGTCGATCTGGTCCGGAAGGTCGATAGGCACGACTCCGTCTCCCGTCCACTTGGTTATCCGCATCACCCGCTTGAACTCGTCCGGCAGTTCGGACGGGTTCTTGCCCCACAGTTCACGCATCCGCTCGCGCATGGACTCTGGCGCCGGCCCGCCTGAAGGGGTGAAATCCGCGTCGCCGTAATAGTAACCGTCAAGAATCTCCCTGTTGAGATCTCCGTCCCACCATATCGCGAAGTTGGTGCCCGGGGTGTAGGAGCTTATGAAGCGTCCGTCGGCGGTATAGACCCCGTCCGTGCCGGAAGTCCAGAGTTCGACTCCCCGGAAGCGCGGGTCTATGTCTTCCGCGGCTGCCCTGCCGACATCTTCCCAGCCCGGCACGCCCCAGATGGTCTGCCCGGTCAGCGCGTCGCGCAGCTCTGAGTTGGCCCTGAGCGGAGCGTTCTCATGAGACTGCCAGACCTCAAGCCCAGGACGGTCTATGTCAATGTCCGTAAGATACATGGCATCGCCGTGACCGAGTCCGGTGGTGTAGAGCCCGGTGCCGTCATCATCAATCACGCACGCGCCGTATACCACCTCGTCCCTGCCGTCGCCGTCCACGTCCCCGATGCGGAGGTTGTGATTGCCCTGTCCCTCAAAGTCCTTGTACTTGCCCCCGTCGGCCGTGGTGTCGAAAGACCAGCGGCGGGTGAGTTTCCCGTCTCTCCAGTCCCATGCCTCCACCACGGTCTTGGCATAGTATCCGCGGCATATAAGTATGCTTGGACGGACTCCGTCGAAGTATCCGGCCCCGCCGAGGTAGCGGTCCACCCGGTTGCCGTAAGTGTCGCCGAACTCCCCTTTCTCACCACGTGGTATGAAGTCCGTGCGGGCAAGCTCGCGTCCGGTGGAGCCCTCTATTATAGAAAGGAACTCAGGCCCCTCAAGGATCTTGCCGTAAGCGCGCTGGGAGCGGTCGGTGATGCGGTAGTCGGTACGCCCGTCGCCGTTGACGTCCCCTATCACCGCGCCGTCGCCGAACTTCGTGCCTTCGGCGGTCTTGACCGCCAGTTCCGCCTTCCCGTCTCCGTCGAAGTCATAGAGCATCATCTGCGTATAGTGGGCGCCCTGGCGTATATTGAGCCCCAGGTCCACTCTCCACATGAAAGTCCCGTCAAGTTTATATGCGTCTATAAGAGAACCCTCCGTGCACAGCCCGCCGCTGCCGTTGTCAAACTCGGTGGTGACCATCTTGATGATGATTTCGTACTCCCCGTCTCCGTCAAGGTCCGCCACGCTCGCGTCCGTAGGGGTGTATTTCCCCTCCGGGAAACCTTCCACCGGCCGCAGCTTGAACGACAGATAAGGCTTGGCGGCAAGCGCAGGAGTCAGAGTATAGCTGGCCGACGGCAGGTCTTTCCGTCCGGACGGCCTGACAGTGTAGACATTGTCTACAGAGGTGTCCACATCAGTATCCACGAAGAACGAAGATTTCACAAGGGGTTCGTTGTTGAGCTTTATCTCCTCGCCGTCTCCGGTCGCGCGGTACAAGTCGAAGCCCGCGTCCACAGGCTCCCCGTAGAGAAACCTCCAGCTCACGGAGACCCGTCCTCCGCCGTTGTGGATGGCGACAAGGCCGCGCCCGAGCTGTTCGCGCTGCATCTTGTCGTATCGGTAATCAGGGCCGGGCGCCGGCTGCCCGGTGCAGGCACACAGCAGCAGAGAAGCCGCTGCCGCAAGCAAAATAATTTTGTTCGCTGTCATTATTGTGGTAAATTTGTTGTTATTCCGAATTAGTGCGTAATTTTACGCGTAAATTTAACGAAATATATTAACCATCGCAACTTATGACCAAGTTTTTTAAAATCACCCTCGCTTCGCTGCTTGCGCTGACATGCATCGGAGCGCCTGCCTTCGCGCAGAAATCCACCGGCAAGGCAGCCAAGAAGGCGAAAGCCGAGCAGCCGGCCCAGAGGCCTCAGAGAGTGGACCCGAGCATCAGCGCCCGGCAGACGCTCGACAGGGTTTACGACTACCTCAACAGCTGCACCCCGGCTGCCGTGACTGACGGCGACGGCGGCATCATCACCGACTACAGCAAGATCAACGAGAACTCCACGCTCAAGAAGGGAGACTTCGGCATCTGCACCTACGAATGGGGCGTCACCTACTCGGGGATGCTGGCGCTGAGCGAATTCACTGGAGAGAGCAAATACGCGGACTACGCCTACGAGAGGCTCAAACTCCTCGGAGAGATCTACCCTTATGTCCGCGACTACTACAACGCGACCGGTTACGCGATGAAACTCAAGTATCTCGCAAGCCCGAAGTGGCTTGACGACTGCGGAGCCATGACGGCCGCGATGATCAAGGCCACCCTCGCCGACCCTCAGAAGGGCAAGGACTTCAGGGCCCTTCTGGACAACGGCTTCAACTTCACGATGTACAAGGAGTACCGCCTCTCCGACGGCATCCTGGCGCGCAACCGCCCGACCACCAACTCCGTATGGCTCGACGACATGTACATGGGCATCACCCCTATAGCATACCGGGCCATGCTCAGCCAGAGGGAACGGGGCGACCTCACCCAGAAATTCTACAACGAGGCCGTCAACCAGATTCTCCTCTTCAAGAAATATCTCTGGGTACCTGAGAAGAACCTCTTCCGCCACGGCTGGGTAGAGGGCATGTCCGAGCATCCGGCCTATCACTGGGCCCGCGCCAACGGCTGGGCGGTGCTGACGCTCTGCGATGTGCTCGATGTCCTGCCGGAAAGGGCGCAGGGGCGCGAGGAGGTGCTCGAACTGCTGACCTCGCTCCTCAGAGGCATCGCCCCTTATCAGGCTCCGGACGGACGCTGGCACCAGCTCCTCGACAAGACGGAATCCTATCTTGAGACCAGCGCCACCGCCATGTTCGTCTACGGATACGCGCACGCCATCAACAAGGGCTGGATAGACCGCACCGCATATCAGGACATCGCCCGTGCAGGATGGGCAGGAATCGAGAAGCAGGTCAACGGACATGGCCAGGTGGAGAACACCTGCGTCGGCACGGGCCTCGGCTGGACCAACACCTTCTACGAAAGCCGTCCGGTGAGCGTCTACGCGGCACACGGCTACGGTCCAGTGCTTCTCGCGGGGACCGAGATGCTGAAGCTCTACGCCAACAGACCAGCTCAGCAGCAGGGCCGCCCCGGCATGATGGCACAGCAGGTCACAAGGCAGGAAAGCAAACCTATGGTGTTCCTCGCCGGAGACTCGACCTGCAAGAACGGCCGCGGCACAGGCGACAACGGCCAGTGGGGCTGGGGCAGCTTCTTCCAGGAATACGTGACCGCCGATGCGGTGGTGGACAACCAGGCCGTAGGCGGCCTGAGCAGCCGTACCTTCTACAACAACGTGTGGCCGCAACTGCGCGACCGCATCCAGCCGGGGGACTTCGTGCTGATACAGTTCGGCCACAACGACATGGCTCCGCTCAACACCGGCCGCGCACGCGGCACCCTCGACGGCACCTCCGATGAGTGCCAGACCGTAGTGATGGAGAAGAACGGCGGCCCCGAGGATGTATACTCCTACGGACACTATATCCGCATGATGATACGCCAGACCAGGATGCGCGGCGGAATCCCCGCCGTGCTCAGCCCGACCCCGCAGAACCGCTGGGCGAGCGACACTTCCGTGGAGAGGTTCGACAAGACATTCAACGCATGGTGCAAGGAAGTCGCCGCACAGGAAGGGGTCGAGTATATAGACTTCAACGAACTCGCGGCAGCACAATACGACGCCATCGGCAAGCAGAAGGCCCAGGCCGACTACTTCGCCGACTCGGTACACACCCTTGAGGCCGGAGCGCGCATGTACTGCAGGACGCTCGCGGACGCCCTCAAATCAAGCGGAAGCCCGCTCGCGGCTTACATCAAATAATAAGAATCCGGGGGCTTCCCCCGGATTTTTGTATTCAACCCTCCAGACTGTTTCAGAAGCTAACCCTATAGCTTATATTCGGGAAGAACGGCAGCAGGGCAAGTTCTTTCCAGCTCTCAGTGGAAGTGTCGAAATAAAGCATGAACGGATTGAACCGGTTGAGCACATTGCAGATCCCGACATTGATGTCGTGCCCGACACGCCCCGACTTGAACGAGAAAGCGTAACCGACATCGAGCCGTACCACCGCCGGCATCTTGTAGTTGTTGATCGTGGCGAAATAGTCGGCCGCCCACTCCTGGCCGGGAATGTGCATCGCGTAGGTTTCCGCGGCACCGTTTTCCCAATGCCCGCTCTGGGCCGTGAAAGCGGCACTGAACCCGCGCCACTGCGCGGAAGCATTCAGCACATGTCTGCGGTCGAAACGGGCGTTGAACGGCTGACCGTCATTCATGGAAGCGAATCCTTCCCGGGTTGTCCTCGAGAGAGTATAGGCGACCCTCGCACCGAAATCACGCCCTCGATACTCATACAGGAGCTCCGCCCCGTACGCCTTACCCCTGCCGATGTCGACATTATCCTCCCAGGCCGCCAGACCGCCGCTGAACATAGTCTGGGCCTCCTTATAGAGTACGAGGTTGCTCATCTCCTTGCCGAAAGCCCCCAGAAACAGGGAATGTCCGCCGAGAATAAACGACACGCCTGCGTTAAGCTGCTCCGCGCTCTCCGGAAGCACCTTATCCCCTGACGGGACAATCAGATCAAGCGACCACCCGACAGGCAGCCCCTCAAGTGTATGGTAGTACTGCACCGTCCTGTCGTACGAGGCTTCAACGGCGAAATGGCTTGTCACATCCCACTTGGCAGAGAGACTGAATTCCGGATCTATCCGTAAACCCCGATATTTGGCGTTATGGAAAGCATTGCCCCTCACTGCCGCCTTGGCCGAGAGTTTGTCCGGGATATTGATGCCGCCGCTCACATAGACAGAGCCGAGAGAAGTCTCCGCTTCATTTGTAACTGAAGCCACCCGCCCGGGAGCGAAAAACGCATACCTGAACTGGCCTCCGGCCGCGATGTCAAAATGCTTCCCTATCGGCCTCTTCCACGAAAGGGACGCGTTCGCCTCCCGGATGGCCGAAGTAAGCGAAAGGCGGCTCGGCATACCGCGGAAAACCGTCTTCTGGTCGCGGCTGTTGCCGTAGTGGTTGTAGGATGCCGTGGCTTCGAGTCGCGAGCGGTCCAAGCGGCCTCGGTAACGGAGGATCGCGATAGCATTCTTCCAGCCCATGGCGTCATCAGCGCCTGATGGGGTAGTGAACGAGTAATGGTCAATGCTGCCCAGCCCCGAAAGTTCAAGTGTGTGCCGAGGCGAAACATTCCAGTGAAGCTTGGCGTAGACATCCCCTACCCCGGCACGAAAATCCTTCAGGTCGCCCAACGATGATTGCATCAGGCCTTTGAGCGCACGATATTCCAGGGTCATGGGTGAGACGCGGCCGGAGAACATGAGTGAAAGCTTGTCGGACACCGGAATATCGGCTTCCGCCCCGAGCAGAAAATTGTTGACCGTGGCGCCGACGCGCGTCTTCGACAGACCGGGAGTCTTTGTCTCCACGCGAATCTGTGAAGAGGTGAAATTGCCAGCGCTGCCGTCAAAGCCGCCCTTGAGCAGGGACACATTGCCGATTACGGACTGCGGGACGACTGTGGTCAGGCCCAGCAGGTGGGATTGCCCGTATATCTGGATCCCGTCTATGGAGAACAGGTTGTTGCCCATGTTCCCGCCACGCACATACACGGCGGAACCGCCGTCGGCGCCGGTCGTGACCCCCGGAAGCCTCTGGATCCACCGCATCGGGTCGCCTTCTCCGAGAGGCGAGACGACCGCCCGTATTCCGGCAAGGTCGGTCCCAAGTTCGCCTATGCGCCTCGAGACCCGCCTGTCACCTGTCTTGATTGCCGCATTCAAAGTGTCGGTTACTTCCTGCGCCTGCGCGACGGCAGGCAACAGAAGCAGAAATGTGATTATCGTTTTTTTCATCGGAAAGGTCATTTTAAAGGTCTTGGCTGAAACGGATGCTCTGAGTTCATATCAAAGAATGCTCGCATCCATTGTCCGGTTTTCTTTATCTGGGCCCCGAATATTCCGACACCACCATTGATGTTGGTAAATATGTTCTCGCGGCTGAATATCATAGTAATATCTGATAATCCTGCTTCTGATACCTTCACAACGGCTTCTCTCAGATATCTGTCGTAGTCATCTGAGACTGACAGGAAAACCAGATATCCCTCGTCTTCGTATGGCTCCCGCGGCCCGTATGGCCACTCCAGGTAATAGTAATACGGACCATCGAAATATCCAGATATGAGAAAAACTTTATTTGAATCGTTTTTCTTGATCCTCAGGTATTTCCTATGAAGACTCGCTCCCGACAGATATGGATACAGTTCCGAAGGCAATTCGCGTCCGTAGTAGTCAGTGTCGCTCGTCTCCGGGATGTACGTGCCTCCCGTCAGGTTGAAATTGTCTACAAATTCATTATCAGTACAAATCTCATCCGCGACCTGGAAAGCCCCGGTCCGCTCGTCATAGTTCATCCCGTAAATCCAAGTGTTATAACTCAATGTCTCGTAATGGTATTCTGTTCCGACCATGTTTTTATACTTAGGCTGCGAATCATCATACTGATAAGGAGCATAAGAGGAACAATAGATTTTGCACCCTTCTGGCATCGTCTGCTCCGCCCAGACCAGATCGTACCCCGGGACTTCCACTTCGAGCCTGTAGCTGTGACGGGGCACTGCCGCATAGTCGAGAACCCAGGCCCCGTCCTCCCTGCGGCGGAACTCCCCCGCCGGATAATCGTCCGTTAGATCAGTCAGCCGAGCAGTCGCCTCCGTCAGCTCCGGAGCCGCCGCGAGCGATGCCCCCTTGGTGAAAGAAAGACGCAGCTCCTGCGGACTGCTCGCCGTCAGCACGCACTCCACCACCACCTGCGGCTTCTCCCCCGCATCCAGCACCACATCCCGCACGCAGCCGGCAAGAGCAAGGTACATGATACTCAAAACTATCAGCTTTTCTCCCATAGTATTAAAACTCCATCGATATGACATTGAGCTCTGTCCACGAAACGCAGTTGTTTCCATAATAACCATAAGCCTTCAATTTGTAGAGACCATACTCATAGCATTTGAGCCTACATTTTTTATCATCTAAAACCGTAAACTCGCATGTACCCGGTGTTGTTGCAAGATTGTCCATATATGCAACAGACCACTGATATGTCAAATCCAAATCAGGATCGCTCACACTATACTCGTGCAGAGTGTTAGGACGCACAGTGGCATCACCCGTTATCTGCGCCTCTGGTTTATACAACGGCTGGTTGCGGACACTGAAGAACTGAATATTTGATAGGACATAGGGGCAATAATCATAGTCGTGTTCCATCAATGGCCAGGAGCCCCATTTCGAAAGATATTTTCCGGATGAAAGGATATTTGCAGAGTGATTACCACTTGAATAATGTGCCTTGATCGCTTCAGAAGATGGGCAGTTCACATACAAATCATTCGTCCAGTATTTTGACAATTGAAACTCGTGCTCGTATTCTGCATTTATCCACAGCGCATTATCGGTTGAACTATTGTACCACGCATAACTGTGGCAATTATACTTTGCAGATGCCGGGCCTCTCATTGTCGCGTTAGGGTATTGAATCTGAGCTAAATTGTTCAGATTCGCAATTTCTTGCGAACTAAATTCTGTCAGCACCATTCCAACTATTGGCTTCTTGAAATATGTATACACCGTCTGGTATCTGACAAGTTCACCTCCATTTACAGAAGTGACTATCCGAAGATTCTCCCGACTGTCAATACCATATAGAGGCATGAGAGAATTAGGGCTGTATGTCAATGTGTCAGCGGAGCGGAGTTCCAGCTTTCTACGCACCGCATCCCGCAATGCAGTCCTGTTTGTCCCGGATGACAAACCAGACACAAGCCCAGAGCCAAGGAAGTACTCAAGGAACATCCCGTCCACATAAGACAAAGCCTCATTATCATTTATGGAGCTGACCCTATTGGAATTTAATGTCATATCCGATACGCTGAAAACCCGGATCAATTCTTCGGCAGCATCGGGACGTGATGCCAGCTCACGATGAAGAGCACTATTCTCATATACAAGCCGAATAGCCTCCTGAGGGTCGTTATAAGCAAAGACCAGATAATTCAGAGGATAATGCAGGACTGACCGCACAAGAGCACTCGTCGTCATCATCCTGAGTTGCACATCAGGCACATCACACGCTTTGAAACGTTCTTCTATGCCTCGAATCTCTGTCCAGGCTGAAAAATCAGTCTGGGAGACAAATGTCAACGGAGAACTCACTTGAACAGTGACAGCCACATCATTCGATGACTGTGCATCAACGTAAGAATTGCCAGCACCTTGTACGGCAAGTCTGTCTTGGCAGCCGATAGCCAGCGGCAGCAGGAGCAAAAGCGAATAATTCTTTCTCATATCAGTGTAGTTATATGATTGTTATTCATCCGGTTTCTATATATTGGTATCCTCGGAGCCAGTCTTCGGTTGTTGAGGTGCAGGCACCGAATATCCCGATGCCGCCATGGATGTTTGAGTATATTGTCCCGGGCGAAAACTGAAGTCAGCTCAGAAGCGCCATCGGAATCAACAATCATCACGGCCTGTTTCAGATACTGATCATAATCAAGACTAAAAGAGGAGAAGCGTATGGCCATTTTGCAATGTCCCGCTTGCTCCGAATAATCACCCGGAAAATCGCCAGACACGACAAACCGATGGTCTGGCGAAGCATCACGGATATATATGAATCGCCTATAGAGAGGCTTCCCGTACAAACTGCCATATATTGCCGCACTGAAAACTGTCCCCTCGCCCATAATCTCAGGGCTGTAAATATCTCCCGTAAGATTGAATGCATCAATACCTGGATAGTCAGCGCATACACGTCCGACATAGTTTTTCTCTTCCGCAGCCGATACATAATAAAAAACGCCACACAACCACAGAGAACGGACATAATCCGTCATCCGATAACTCATAAATGAATAAGAACCAGACGATGAAGACCATGGCGGCGCTGGTATACTATGCACCTTCGTTTCCACCGTAATCCCTTCTGGCATCGTCTGCTCCGCCCAGACCAGATCGTACCCCGGGACTTCCACTTCGAGCCTGTAGCTGTGACGGGGCACTGCCGCATAGTCGAGAACCCAGGCCCCGTCCTCCCTGCGGCGGAACTCCCCCGCCGGATAATCGTCCGTTAGATCAGTCAGCCGAGCAGTCGCCTCCGTCAGCTCCGGAGCCGCCGCGAGCGATGCCCCCTTGGTGAAAGAAAGACGCAGCTCCTGCGGACTGCTCGCCGTCAGCACGCACTCCACCACCACCTGCGGCTTCTCCCCCGCATCCAGCACCACATCCCGCACGCAGCCGGCAAGAGCAAGGTACATGAAAACCATGCAGCCGAGAAACAGCGGCACAAGCAAAAAAAGCGAATGAGTTTTTTTCATTGTAAATCAAATTACGCGGTTTTACACAAATATCAAATAATCAGGATGGTATATCGGTCTGCCACCTGCAAATATATCATTTTTTCGATAAAACAAAAAGTATTTTACACGCGGCTCAAATGTCCCCCCTGTCTCTGTCATTCAACCACCCTCTGGCGGAAGTAATCGAAATCAGCATAACCGCCACCGCCATCTGAAGCAGGATAGCAATACAGCGCCGTCCTGTAGCCGGTGAAAAGGTCAAGGGTGAAACGCATCTTCAAGGTGTAGCCGCAGTCATGCCAGTCACGACCGTCTTCGGACCAGGACGCCGTCACCGTGTCCGCCTCCTCCCCCTCGGAAGGGGTGAAGACATAATAAAGCCTCAGCCACAGAGCATCACCGCCGAGCCTGCTTCTGTAGATCTCCTCATCCTTGGCGTCACGGCCACAGCGGCGGAGCACCACATCCACGGCGCCGCCAGACCCCATCTCGGCGCCGACTGCGATGTTTCCGCTCTGGAATGCGCAGATTCCGGCACGGTCTCCGGGCTTTAGCCCCGAAAGGTCAAGCTTGACCTCCGACACGCACTTCGGTCCGACAGTCCGCTGGGTCAAGGTGTTGCGGGCAGACATTATACCTTCCGCAGGAATGCCGGCACGGAGCCGCAACCACCCCGGACGCTCGGTGAGGGACCACAGGCCGTCCACAGGCTTGTGGTTCCACTGCCAGACAAGGGCCAGTTCAGAGGAATCAAACTCATCCGAAGCCCAGACATAGTCCTCACCAGACACAGGAAGATTGACGCGAACAGTCTTCATCGGCACGCCTCCGTCACCCATCACGGGCCACCCGTCCATCCAGGTCACAGGCTGTATGGTCGGTATGCGCCCCACCGCGCCGTGGTCCTGGAACATTATCGCATACCAGTCTCCGGCCGGAGTATCAACTATCGCCCCCTGCGCCACCCCGTCCGGACGTGAATCGAACTCGCCCTGAAGCACCACCCTGCTCTCGTAAGGGCCAAGCAGGTTCCGGCTGCGCCAGCAGGTCTCAGTGCGCACACCTCCGCGAGGCCAGTCTATCTCAAGCAGATAATACCAGTCTCCTATATGATAGAGATGCGCCCCTTCCGCCCTCAGCATATAGCCCTCGCGCGGAGCACGTATGACAACGCTGTCCACCCCGCCGTCCTTCAGCGCCGAGCCGTCAGGCTCAAGCTCCGTGATGCGCAGGTCCCCGTTGCCCCAGACGACATAGAGCCGTCCGTCATCAAAGAGCATCGACGCGTCGTGCATAGGCAGGTCAATCACCGAGCGGGTCCACTCGCCGTCCATGATATCATCTGTACGATAGACATAAGTCTTCCTCTGGTCATTGGCGATGAAAAGGGCATAATACACTCCGTCATGGTACCTCAGGGACGTCGCCCACTGCCCCTTCCCGTAGGCATTCGCCCCGTTCCGGAGATTGTACACGTCATCGTCCTCAAGGCAGTCATAGACATAATTCACTATACGCCAATGCACCAGGTCTCGGGAATGCATGATCGGCGCGCCTGGGCAGTAGTACATGGTGGTGCTGACCATATAGTAGTCTTCCCCGACCCGGATGACATCGTTGTCCGGGATGTCAGTATAAGTCAGCGGATTGACGGCATCCTGCCATTTCTGCCCGCAGCCTGCGGCGAGGGCCAGGGTGAAAAGGGCCGCGAGAAATCTATTTCGTAGCATATAATCCAATTGTTGTGCCGGTGAATCCTCCCGCCTCGGCAGTGGACAGATAGTCCGCCGGGACATTGTCTTTCAGGAGCGTCCAGCCCTTGCCGTCAGGAGCGTACCAAAAGGCGAACGATGTCCCGTAGGAGACCACTTTCAGGTCGAAGAACCGCCCCGCAGTCCTGGCGGAAGCGAGAGTCCTGTCCGGAGTCGAAAGAGCGATTGTCCATCCGTCACCGTCCCTCTGGAGCTTGAAGAAGTAATGATGCTTCTCATCTTTGAACAGGAGCATGCCCGCCGCCGAATCCGGTCCGTCAGGATTGAATGCCAGACGGGTGTCAGCCTTGAACTTGTGATGCTGCACCCTGCGCAGCACGGCGGCCGGGGTAGAGAACCGGGCGACGGAAGATGGCGAGCACTCAAGCCTCAGTTTGCCGCCTTCCAGTGAATACAGCTCCGTGGCAGGTCCACGCAGAGTCATCCAGTGCAGAGGCAGCTCCTCCCCGTCGAACTCGTCGATGACCGTGAAGTTCCCGAAAGTGACATTCTCACCGCGTTCCGTCCCGGCGTGGCGGACGACCATAGGCACAGGCTCATCATCGCGGGTAATATATGGGAATCCGTCCCCGCTCCAGCGGACCGGCAGCATAAATGTCTCGCGGCCGAGGTTCTCGTACTTCCCGTCTATCGGGCGACAGGCCAGGAACACGGCCCACCACTCCCCGGAAGGGGTGCGCACCAGATCCGCATGACCGGCGCAGGTCACAGGGAAGAGGCGGTCCGGATTGAGATGGCGCTGGGTGAGTATAGGATTGTGTTTCCATGGCCGGTACTCGCCCATCGGAGAATCGCTGCGGAAAATCACCTCCGAATGGCCCTCGGAGGTGCCTCCCTCGGCGGCCATGAGATAATACTTGCCGTCTATCTTGTAGATGTGCGGCCCCTCTATCCATATCGGCTTGTCGGCGGGACGCACGCCCTTGTCAACTATGATTTTCCTCTCGCCCACGGTCCTGTCCGCCACGGTGTCGTACTCCACTATGCGTATTGTACGGTGCCCGTCATACTCAGGCTTGCCGTCGGGAGCGTCATCATTGTTCACGATGTATGCCCGCCCGTCATCATCGAAGAACAACGACGGGTCTATGCCCTGCACCTGCGGCAGCATTATCGGATCGGACCACTCCCCGAGAGGATCCGCGGCCTTGACGAGGAAATTGCCCGCCCCGACATTGGTGGTGACCATGTAGAACATCCCGTTGTGAGGGTTGAACTTGATGTCCGGGGCGAATATGCCGCCGCTGATGTGCTGGCGGTCGAGATTGACCAGCTGAGACGGCCTTGACAGGACATTCCCCTTCTGCTCCCAGTTCACAAGGTCAGTGCTGTGGAATATCGGCACCCCCGGGAAATAGGAGAATGTCGATGCTACAAGGTAGTAGTTACCCTTGCCGTCGGTGCAGATGCTCGGATCCGAATACCACCCCGGCAACAGAGGATTGTAGGCGAAATCCACATCGGGAAGCGGGTTCTCGACATAGAAATCGTCCCTGCCTTCATACCTGAAAAAGTCGAAGACGGCGGCCCCGTCCGGCACCGTGCCCGAGCAGGACACAATCCCGGCCGACAAGGCCAGACAAAGAAACCGCCTGCTCATCCTACTCAAACACAATCCAGTCGATATCTATAACCCCGCCGTCCTCAAGGGTCGTGGTCAGCGTCTGGAGTCCTGTGACAGCTTTGCCGAGAGGGGCGTTGACCTCTGTCCAGCCCATGCAGCGAGGGACAGCCACCTCCACGAAGGCCGGATCCTCGGCTATGCATATGCTGAGTTTCCCACCGTCCTTTGAGCGGACGCGCATCCTGACGGAAGCCGGGCTCACCTCAGTGAAATCGACATCGGCATACCGCACCCAGACGGACGGGCGCTCCAGCCGCACGAACCAGCCGGCAAAAGGCTCGGCGGGATCGAGGAAGTCAATCGAAGCCGCCACCGGATAGAGTGCGCTGTAGCGGTCAAGGTCAATCCGCTTCCGGGCAAGGCTTACACCCACTCCCCTGAATGTCGGAGTCACAGGCTGTATGGTACCGTCAGCATTGAATGTCACCTTGTCGATGCGGGCGGAGCGGTTCTTGTCGAACTGAGGGGAATAATCATTGTGGTGGTAGAACAGATACCACTGTCCCTGATATTCCACGAGGGAATGATGGTTGGTCCAGCACCCTACCGGAGACTGCTGCATTATCAGGCCCTTGAACTCGAAAGGCCCCATAGGGTTGTCGCTCATGGCGTACGCGAGAGTCTCGGTCTTGTCCTGCACCCATGGATAGGTGAGATAGTATCTGCCGTCCCTCTCGAACGCGAACGGGCCTTCCTTGAAGCCTCCCGGGAGGTTCCCGTCCAGCCGGCGCGGCTGCCCGTCGAGCTCAAGCATGTTGTCCTTGAGCCTGGCTACCTGCAGCCCCATGCCTGACCAATAGAGGTAGGCCGCCCCGTCTTTGTCGATCAGCACGCAAGGGTCTATGCCCATCACACCCTTTATGGATTCTTTCTCCGGCACAAAAGGACCGGAAGGAGAGGTCGATGTCGCCACGCCCACCGCGAATCCCCGGCCGGCCTTAGGCGCGTCAGGATAATAGAAATAGTATTTGCCGTCCTTGTACACACAGTCAGGCGCCCACATGGAATATCCGTCGGGCTTGCCCCAAGGCACGTTCTCCTGGCTGAGGATGACGCCGTGGTCGGTCCAGTCCATCAGGTCAGCCGAGGAGAACACATGGTAGTCTGCCATGCTGAACCACTTGCGCTCCGGCTCCACCGGGCTGATGATGTCGTGTGACGGGTACATGTAGACCCTGCCCTCGAACACGCGGGCGGTAGGGTCTGCCGTGAACTGGTCACGGATGATGGGGTTCTGTGCGCCGGCTGACGCCACCAGGAGCAGGGTCAGGCCAAGAGATATGCTGAGTCGTTTCATAATGTAATTTATTTGAAAAACTTCTGTAATGTCTCTATCAGATAGGTCCTGGCATTCATCCAGGTGTGTCCGCCGCCGGTCGTAACATCGCTGTGGGCTATGCCCTTGGCGTCGAAGTACTCACGGTTCCTCACCACCTCCGGGTAGAGGAAATCCGACGAGCCGACTCCCGTCCACAGAAGCTTCAGGCCCGAATTGAGCACGGAGGCGTCCGAGACGAGATGAGGGAAATACGCCTCCATCACCTCGGGGGTGAGATAAGCGCTGTACGATGCGAGGTAAGAGAATTTGTCGAGATGGCTCAAGGCCGCGAACATAGACTGCCCGCCTCCACGCGAGAATCCGGCGACCGCCCGTGCCTGAGCCTTGTTAATCGTGCGGTAATTGCCCTCGACATAAGGCATTATGCACTTTGTCAACTCGTCGGAGAACACGGAATACATCTCCGCGGCCTTGAGGGATGACGGCATGGGAGTGCCGTGCATCATGTTGCCGTAAGGCATCACGACTATCATCTCCTCGGCCTTGCCTTCGGCGATGAGGTTGTCCAGTATCACATTGAGCTTGCCGACCTTGGACCATGTCTCCTCGGTGTCGGTGGTGCCGCTGACAAGGTAGAACACAGGATATTTCTTCCGGCTCTTGTCATAGCCCGCAGGCGTGTAGACCACAAGCGGACGATATGCCCCCAGGACATCTGAGCGGTATGTACAGTACTCGAGCTTCCCGTGAGGGACGGCACGCACGCGATAGAGCAGCGTGTCGGGTTCCGCCACTCCCTCAGGCGGGAACGAAGGGTAAGACGGCATCTCCAGGAGGCTCGCCTTGAAGTTCTCGTTGGGGAACACGTCCTTGTTGAGAGGGTCCGATATCTGGACTCCGTCGACGATGAAACTGTAAGGGTAGATGTCCGGCTTGTCAATCTTGACAGTGACGCTCCAGATACCGTCCATGTTCTTCTCCATAGGGACATTCTTCTCCAGGAACTGTCCGGAAAGCTCCACCACGGAGGCCTTCGGCGCCCGGCAGACGAAAGTCACGGCGCGGCCGAAACCGTTGATCAGCGGGGACTCGAGAGAAGAGGTGTAAGGATTGACGGCAGGGCGCACATCGTAGCCGAGGAAAGGGAGGGCGGCATAAGCATACCGGCGCCCGAACTCGCGATAGCCGGCAGCGTCGAAATGCAGGTGGTCCGGCAGGTTCGTAAGCCCGGATGACGATATCACATGCGCGGTGGGGATGGTCTCCCTTATCCTGTCTATCAGCAGGTTCGCTCCCCGGCTAGTGCCTCCGCGGTCGGCATTGACGGCTTCACCGGCGAATAGCGGCACACGCTCGGCCTGCAGCCCGAGATCGGAGAGAAGGCTCTCATAGACGGTCTTCACCTTGCGCGCCCAGTCCGGATCGTCCCAGTTGGATTCACCCTGATGCAGAAGGATGCCGGATATCACTCCGTCCTTCTGCGCCAGACGCGCCATCTCGACAAGACGGTCATAAGGACGGTCGTCATATGCGGAGAGCATCCTCTTCATCCAGTCCGGAGCCACATCGCGGGCGTAATCCTCCTGATTGTCCTTGAGGAAACCTTCGATTTTTATTCCGCCTACCGCGACATTGATCACGCCGACCCGGTGGTCCTCCGGGAGATATTCGAGCAAGGTCCTGCCGAAATAGTCCACCGGAGTCATCCCCGTACCATACCGGCAGAGAGGCGGCAAAGCCTTGTACCATCGCCCCATCTTGCGGCTGCCGTCATTGTAGTCGACGGCAGCCATGGTGAGGAAGCGGTCGCTGACTCCTGCAGAATCAACCGCCTCCGGTCTTGCGGCCCCTTCCATGTTGGACTGGCCGAAGCAAAGATAAATATGGAAATTCGGATCCTGGGCAGCCAGGCCGAGGCTCATGGCCAGGGCAGCTGCAGAAAGTAAAAGACGCTTCATAATTGATTAAAGGCGGCGGTCCGGCTTTGCGCACCGGCCGCCGCCCGAAAAATATGGTGTTTAATAACCTGACTACCAGTTCAGGTTTTGAGTGATATTGTCGTTGACGGACGTGACGGTTACCGGGAACGGGAACACTTCGTGCTTCCCGGCCACGAAGCCGACCTTGTCACCTCGATCTATCGCCTTATGCGTCAGGACAGTGTAGAAGCGGCCGTCCTTATGCCAGGTAAGGCCTTCGTCTTTTGGATCAGGCATCCGGGTGAACTTGTCATAGAGCACAGGCACCGCCTGTCCGGCGCTTTCAACGGCCTTGGTATCACCCCAGCGGACCATGTCCGGCCAACGGCAGCCCTCAAGCCACATCTCAAGCTTCTTCTCCCTCTTCACGACATCCATCGTGACGGCAGAGCTGACGGTCTTGGAGCCGGCGCGCGTCTGAATCTTCTGGATGTAAGGAAGGGCGGAAGCGGCATCTCCAGACTGTACACATGCCTCGGCATACATCAGAAGGACTTCAGCATAGCGCATAATCACGAAATTGTTGACGCGCACATTCTGCCCTACAGCCGAGAGATCCGTCTTGCGGGCCAGCTGCTTCAACGGAAGATAGAACGACTGTCCGTAAAGACCCTTTATGTTGATTCCGAGATCCTTGCTCGCCATCTTCTGCTCAAGAGTCAAGCCGTCGATCTTATCGTTTCCATAGACAGTATTGTAGATGGCGTCCTCAATAGGAACAATGGTGGCCTTGATACGGTATGAATCCGGACCGTCATTGGCGACAAACTCATCCGCAAAGCTCTGAGGCACACCGCAGCCGCCCCATCCTTCGATGGAAGTGTATGCGCTGCACGGGTCAGCACCGGCGACAAAGTGGTCTGAACGCCATCCCCAGATGTTAGCCTCCATCCACGTCGAACGGTTGACTATATCCCAGAAGACAGAAATGTTGCTGTTGAGCTCAATATTGGCCTCAAATATCTTCTCCTCGTTGCAGTCACCTTCCAGATGGAAGTTTTCCCAATACCTGTCGCCAGGGACAAGGTCATACTTGTTTGACTTGATCACCTCGAACAGATCCTTTTTCGCACCCGCATAATCTTTGGCAAAAAGCCGTGCCTTTCCGGCGACTGCCCACGCGAATCCCTTGGTCACCTTGACGGCGCCATCCTTGTCAGACTTGTCTTTGCGCTCATCAAGATCCGCTACGGCATCCTCGCACTCCTTTGCGCACCAGAGGAGAAGTTCGTCGTGGCTCATCGGGTTGTCAGGAGAGGTGTTGCAATTGTAAGGGTTATCCTTCGACTGGAGCACGTGGTCTACCAGAGGAGGGGTTCCCCAACCGATTGCGAGCATCATATGCATCCAGGCACGCAGGACGCGGGCCTCTGCAGTCACCCTTTTCTGTACGGGAGTGTCACCGTCCTTGAAGTGATCGATCACAAGGTTGCTGTAATACATCGCATAATACAGGTTATTGTATGCATTCCTTATGACTTCGCTTCCGCTGTCATAGCGGAACTCATTGAGCGCCGCCATATAATCATTGTCGCCAAAACTCTCGCCGGCGGCATACATGTCGTCTCCGCAGAGATTGAATGCTGCTCTGTAAGGAGCATAGATGTTTCCTCCTTCCTTTGTGCAGACATTCCAGAGGAATCCCTGGTAAGCCGCGACCATGGCCGCTTCGGCGTCCTCATCATTCTGATAGAATGTATCAGTCGTGATACGACCTTTCTGAGGTATATCCAATCTGTCCGGATTGCAGGAGACGATAGCCAGCGCAAATGCCAGAGCAGGTATAATAAACTTGATTTTCATATTCATTGTATCATTATTGATTTAGAATGTAAGGTTAACACCCATAATCACTTTCTTCATTGTAGGATATGTTCCGAGATCATATCCCATCGTTCCGGAGTTGCCCGTGGTCGCTGTCTCAGGGTCGCATCCCGGATAACTTGAAATCGTGAAGAAATCATCAAGAGACACATAAAGGCGCAGGTCGTTTATCATGACTTTCCTGGTCAGGTTGCGCGGGAGCGTATATCCTAACTGAATCTGCTTGAATTTGAAATACGAGCCGCTGAACACTGACGCGCTTGAGCTCCAGAATATCCAGTCATTGGCGACTTTGACCGATTCAGGGTATTTCGCGTCACCGCCCGGGGTCTTCCAGGAATTACGCCAGAAATGAGTAAGCGAATTCGTCTTCGGACGGTCAGCGGAATAGAGCATCGAGAAGATGTCGTTGCCTATGGTTCCCGTACCGAATACGCTGAAGTCAAACCCCTTATATCCAAGATTAATGGTAATTCCATAAGTAGCGTCAGGGATTGCCTTGCCGATAAACTGGCGGTCATTGTCATTTACGGCGTCAACCACTTTCCCGTCCGCGTTGTAATACAATGGAGCGCCGGTCTCAGAATCCACACCGGCATATTTATATCCTCGGAAATACCAGATCGGATATCCCGCTTCAAATGCCGAGCGCACCTGGTTATTCAGACCGGACACCATGTTCTCAATGCGAGGAACGGCCTTGTGGAGAGAAAGCACCTCATTGTGCAAGGTAGCCATGTTGGCATTTACACTATAAGTAAAATCACCTATGCTGTCTTTCCAGCCGAGCTCAAGTTCGACACCGGTATTGAGGACATTACCCGCGTTCACATAAGTGCTCTTCACACCGATCTCAGGCACAGGAGCGATAGAAATCAGGAGATCCCGGGTCACCTTGCGATACCAGTCAAATCCGAGCGTAAGCCTGCTGTTGAACATCCTGGCGTCGAGACCGAGGTCGATCTGCTCGGATGTCTCCCACTTGAGGTCCGGGTTTGCAAGTTCGGTAGGACCGGAGCCATAGGAGAGTTCGCCCGTGCCGGTAGAAGGATTGTACTGATACCACTGACCGTTCACGCTGATAGTCGCGGTATAAGGATAACCGTTCAGCACGCTGATGTTACCGTTAATACCCCAAGAACCGCGAATCTTCAGGAAAGAGAGGATGCTGCGGTCAACATTGTCCTTGACAAAGCTTTCGTTGCTGATGGTCCAGCCGGCAGAAACAGACGGGAAGTAACCCCAGCGATTCTGCGCCGAGAGCTTGGAGGAGTCGAACGCGTCGGCGCGGAAGTTGGCCTGGAGGCTGTAACGGTCGGCGTAAGAATATGACAGACGTCCGAAGTATGCAATGCTCGCCGACCTGCCGGGAGCGTTGCTCATGTTCTTGACGGCATCCTTCTTAAGATAAGAGATGTATTGGTACTGCGGGAGATAATGCTGGAGTATATCCTTACCGGACGATGACATGCTCGCATTGTCATAGTTGTTTTCGATGTAGGACATTCCGGCCATTGCGCCGATGCTGTGCTTGCCGAAAGTCTGGTTGTAGTTCACGAAGTTCTCCCACTGATAGTAGTAGCTCGTGTTGACATTGGCGGAAATGTTGTATTCAACGGCGTTGGCCATAGGAGTAGCCCAATAAGGAGTGGAATAGCTGTGTGAAGATGACTGGGCGATTCTGTATCCCAAACGCGAAGTGTAGACCAGCCCCTTGAACGGAGTGATATTGGCAAAAAGCGATCCGCGCACATTCAGGCCGCCGCTGTATGAGTCTGTGCGGTCGCGCTGGAGGAGAGGGTTTCCTGTAGCCTCGTCGAGCCATCTTGACGTGGCATAGAAATCATTGTTGTGATTAGGGTCCCGCAGGATGATATCACCATCAGCATAGTGCTGCTGCATGCCAGGCGTACAGTCTTCGATCCTGCTGTAATATGCAGGAGTAAGAGGGTCGAGAGACATCACAGAGTTGAGCATGGAACCATAAGAAGAACCGGACACCGACTTGGTCTCCCACTTCTCGATTGACGTGTTGGTGCCGACAGTGAACCACTTGAAGAGGTTGTAGTCCGCATTGATCTGGGCCGAAAGCCTCTTATAGACATCCTTGTCTCCCTTGACGATACCATCGTTCTTCACATAATTGAGAGAGGAGAAGAAATGCCCCTTGTTGTTGCCTCCAGAGAAAGTGACGGCGTGCTGCTGCGCCCAGCTCGGAGCGAACACGGCATCGAACCAGTCGTGGTTCTGTCCGTCCCATTTGTTTGCCACCAGGAGTTCATCGGTGACATTTCCGATGGCCTTCTGATAATCTATATACTCGAAAGCGTCAAAGAGTTCAGCCTTCTTCCCGAGCCTCTGGTTCGTAAAGCTGGCTGAATAAGAGATGTTGGCCGTCCCGTTCTGGGCGGCGCCGCTCTTGGTGGTGATGAGCACGACACCGTTGCCGGCCTCGGCACCATAGATGGCGGCGGAGGCCGCATCCTTGAGGATCTCCATGTTCGCGATCATCGAAGGATCAAGATACTGGATATTGTCAACCTTGAGTCCGTCGACGATCAGGAGAGGTCCGATGCTCCCGGAGTTGGAAGAGTATCCGCGGACGCGGATCTGGGCTCCGCTGCCCGGAGCGCCTGAGTTGTTGAGAATCTGTACACCCGCAGCCTTGCCCTGGAGGGCGGCGGCGGCGTCAGTAGTGGAGCGGTTCATGAGATCCGTGGACTTCACGGAAGCGACAGAACCGGTAAGGTCGCTCTTTTTCTGCACACCATAACCGATGACCACGGTCTCCTCAAGGAGCTGTGAATCTTCGGCGAGGATGAAATCATAGGTGGACTTGCTGCCGACCTTGGCGGTCTGGGAGACATATCCGATGCAGGACACCTCGATCGTGGCGCCGGCAGGGACACTGAACGCATACTTTCCGTCAGTATCGGTCATCACGCCCAAAGACTGCTGACCTGCGACGACGACGGCGGCGCCGATGACCGGCTGCCCTTCCGCGTCTCTGACTGTACCGCTGATGGCACGGTTCTGGGCAGCGAGGCCAGGCGCTCCCAGAAGAAGGATCAGCAATGCCGAAGCGATGTGCGTCACCTTTTTTGATAATAGATTGATCATACCGAGTACGATTGTGTTAGTTATTGATAGTGTTATGGAAAATGTCTGCGGCAAATATATCCAACGCGGCGGTGTATACAAATAAAGTGTGTTACATCGTTTTTTGCGCACCTGCCAAGATGGGGCGGAAGGGCGCTGTTACACAGACTGAAAAAAATGTTACGCCCCCGTTTTTTTCTCGCCTGCAAAATATTAACTTTGCACTGATTTCGCCGGAAGGCGACCGATAACGACACAAATAACCAAACACAAATTTTATGGCAAAACAATATTTCCCTCAGATCGGCAAGATTCCGTTTGAAGGCACCGGGAGCAAGAATCCTCTCGCATTCCACTACTATGAACCGGAAAGAGTGGTCCTCGGCAAGAAGATGAAGGACTGGCTCAAATTCGCGATGGCCTGGTGGCACACCCTCGGCCAGGCAAGTTCAGACCAGTTCGGCGGCCAGACCCGCAGTTACGCCTGGGATGAGTCTTCTGACGCCCTCCAGCGCGCCAAGGACAAGATGGACGCAGGATTCGAAATCATGGAGAAACTCGGCATCGAGTACTTCTGCTTCCACGACATCGACCTCATCGATGAAGGCGCCGACATAGCGGAATACGAAGCGAGAATGGCGGCCATCACCGACTATGCCCTCGAGAAGATGAAGGGCAGCGACATCAAGCTCCTCTGGGGCACCGCCAACGTATTCGGCAACAAACGCTACATGAACGGAGCGGCAACCAACCCTGACTTCGACGTGGTGGCACGCGCAGCCGTACAGATCAAGAACGCCATAGACGCCACCATCAAGCTCGGCGGCTCCAACTATGTATTCTGGGGAGGACGCGAAGGCTACATGAGCCTGCTCAACACCGAGATGCAGAGGGAGAAGGACCACCTTGCAAACATGCTCAAGGCCGCACGCGACTATGCACGCGCCAAGGGATTCAAGGGCACGTTCCTCATCGAGCCGAAACCGATGGAGCCGACCAAGCACCAGTACGACGTGGACACCGAGACAGTCATCGGCTTCCTCCGCGCGCACGGACTTGACAAGGACTTCAAGGTCAACATCGAGGTCAACCACGCGACACTCGCCGGCCACACCTTCGAGCATGAGCTCGCGGTGGCGGTGGACAACGGGATGCTCGGCTCCATCGACGCCAACCGCGGCGACGCCCAGAACGGCTGGGACACCGACCAGTTCCCTGTGGACAACTTCGAGCTCACCCAGGCCATGCTGCAGATTATCCGCAACGGCGGCCTCGGCAACGGCGGATCCAACTTCGACGCCAAGCTGCGCCGCAACTCCACCGACCCTGAAGACATCTTCATCGCACATATCTGCGGAATGGACGCAATGGCGCGCGCACTCCTGAACGCTGCCGCTATCATCGAAGAGTCCCCTATCCCTGCCATGCTCAAGGAGCGTTACGCTTCCTTCGACTCCGGCGAGGGCAAGGCCTTCGAAGAAGGCAAGCTCAGTCTTGAGCAGCTCGTGGACTACGCCAAGAAGAATGGCGAGCCTAAGCAGACCAGCGGCAAGCAGGAACTGTACGAGACTATTCTGAACCTGTACTGCAAGTAGACGCAGTCTGGTTGTTCATATACTCACGGGGCGTGACCCCGTAGAGTTTCTTGAATGCAGTAGCGAAGTTCGCCTGATTCTCGAATCCAACGAGAGCGGCGACTTCGCTAATTGATTGTCTGCCGGACGAGAGAAGCCTCGCCGCCTTGGAAAGACGGGCGTTCCGGATAAAATCGCTGGTGGTCTGGTTGGTGAGCTCCTTGAGTTTGCGGTGCAGATGCACCCTGCTGATTCCCACCTCACCGGCGAGCTGCTCAATGGTGAGCTCCGGATTGCCCATGTTGGCGTCCAGCACCCTCATCACCCTTTCCAGAAGCCTCTCGTCAGGAGTCTTGATCTCAGGTGTCGAGAGTTTGTCCGCATGGCTCTGATGGCCGGCGAAGTTGTTGCGCAGCATACGGCGCTGCTGGAGAAGATTCAGTATCGTGGCTTTGAGCAAATCGATGTTGAATGGCTTGGAGATATATGCGTCCGCGCCGGACTTGATGCCCGTGATGTTGTCCTCTTCGCGGGACTTGCCGGTAAGCATCACAAACGGGATGTGATTGAGATTGATGTTCTGGCGTATCTTGTCGCACAGGGTCAGGCCGTCCATGACAGGCATCACGACATCGCTGACTATGATGTCCGGAGCCTTCTCGAACACGGCGTCCAGCGCCTCTTTTCCGTTGGAGCACTGGATGATGTGGAAGTCGCGCGAAAGTTCGGAAGCCACATAGCCGCGGAGTTCCTCATCATCGTCAACAAGCATCAAGCGATATTTGGTCCTCGGAGAATCACGCTCGACTTCCGGGACGACTATGGCTTCCGGCAGCACAGTCCCGGACTCCGGCATAGCCGCATCCGGCCGAGGCGACTCCTTCTCGGTGGAAACGGCAATCTGACTCTCAGCGATGTGCGCGCGACCGAGAGGAAGCGTGAAGACAAAGCGTGCGCCCGGAGAGTCGGTATTGTTCTCCGCATGCAGCTCGCCTCCGTGCTGCTCCACCAGGGAGCGGGCCAGGTCAAGGCCGACACCAGAGCCGCCCTTATACACGGCCTGTCCGCCGGAAGACTGGTAGAAGCGCCGGAAAATATTCTCAAGGTCTTCCGGAGCTATTCCTATACCATTATCTATCACTGATATCCGGGCGTTCTTCCCGTCTTCAGTCTTCTCCAGCAGCAGTCTGACCCTGCCGTTGACAGGGGTGAACTTGTAGGCGTTGGAAAGCAAGTTGATCAGCACCTTGTCCAGATTGGACGGGTCAAACCACATATAGAGACTGTTGGTTCCCGGGTGCTCGAAAGTCAAGGCTATGTTCTTCTGGGCGAACTGGCCCTCCATATTGCCGATGACCCCCTGGATGAACGGCACCATGTCGTTCTCGCTGAACGACAACTTCAGCCCGCCCTTGTCAATCTTGCGGAGATCCAGCAGCTGGTTCATCAGCAGCAGCATCTTCTCCACATTGCGGTACATTATCCTGTAGTTCCTCTGTCTCTGCGGATCCTTGTCCGTGTCGATGAGTTTGCGCAGAGGACTGACGATCATCGAGAGCGGGTTCTTGAGCTCATGTGAGATATTGACGAAGAACTGTAGCTTGGACTCGTTGATGCGTTCGGACATGGCATACTCCTTCAGAGCCTGCTCCGCGCGGAAATGATTGAGACGCCAGATAAATATGGCGGCACAAAGGCCGACAAGAACCAGAAGATAGATCACCTTCGCGAGGCCGCTGGCCCAGAACGAAGGGCGGATGTCTATCAGCAGAGGCATCTCGTCCGACTCCAGAAAAGCGTCGCTGCATTTGAGCGTGAAGTAATGCTTCCCGGCAGGCAGACTGCTGAAAGACAGCCTGGTGGTGCCAGAAGGCAGGGTCACCCATCCGTTGCCGTCCATCTTGTACATGAAGCGCAAGCGATCCGGATGATTATGCTCGACTGTCGCGAAAAGCAGGGTGAACGCATTGTCCCTATATGACAAGTTTATCCTGTCCGCCTTCCATATCGCCTTGTCGATCACCTCCTTGCCTCCGGATTTTGTCTGGACGGTGACTGGACGGTTGTGCAGATACATCTCCGTCACCCTCACAGTCCATTTCATGACAGGACTGACTATTTCCCGTGGATAGAAACAACTCAGGCCATTGACTCCCCCGAACCACAGGCGGGAATCGCTGTCCTTCCAGGAGGTGTTCTTGCTGAACTCGTTGCCCTGTATGCCGTCTTCCGCCAGGAAATTGACCAGGAGGCTGTAATCCGGGCGCAAACGGCACAGGCCCTTGTCGATACCGAGCCAGGTCATCCCGTCTTCATCCTGCCGTATCGAATACACGGTGTCGGAAGGAAGCCCGTCCCTGGAGCTGTACCGATGCACGCCTCCGTCCCTGTCCACGACCATAAGCCCGTCTTCCCCGCCGAAGGCTATGCTGCCGTCGTTCTGCTCGTTGACTGTGTGGACTATATTATCTTCCGATATCCTCCTCAGCGAGAACCCGTCAGAAGGATCCAGCACGCAGGCCCCGTCATAGGTTCCCATATATATGCGTCCGTCGGATGCGCAGACTATGCTCGTGATATACCTCGGGATGCCGCGGCACAGACGGGAGGCATCGGAGACGCGTCCGCTGCCCAGATCGTAGCACAGAAGACCGGAGCCCATGGTGGCGATCCATACCCTCTTCTTGCCGTCTTCGGCAAAAGCCGAAATGTGACGAGTGGCACGCTTGCTGACGTGACTGAAATCGAGACGGCGATAGCGTCCGCTTTTTCTGTCCAGCATGCCGCAGCCTTTGTCAAATGAAGCGAGCCACAAGTGTCCGGCGGAATCTTCGAAGAGTCCGCTCACTGTCGATGGCACGGCATCGGCGGAAAGCCCCGGGCGGAAATGCCCGGCAGGCTTTCCGTCAGGAGAGATGCCGTAGAGCCCGTCGTTGTCGGTCCCCACCCACATCGTCCCGTCGGCGCCGCGGCACAGAGACACCACGGCGCAAGACCCGATGATGTCGCCCGATTCAGAGTCAGGGCCGAAATACCTGAAATTGTTGCGTCCGAACGGAATCAGGTAAACCCCCTTCTGATACACACCTATCCACAGGTTCCCGCTCCGGTCACGCATTATGTCGTGCACCTTCTTGCCTTCCAGGCCATAACGTCCGTCGGCTGTGACAAAGTCACAGAAACTGCCGTCCGCCGGATTGTACACCATCATACCTGCACCGTCAGTGCCCACAAACAGCCGATGGGCCGACGACTGCGCAAGGCTGCGCGGAGTGAAGATGTCCTTGCCCCCGAACGGAACACGCACGAACACATCGCCGCGCGGGTCATATCGGAAGAGTCCGCCGTTGACGGACGCGACATACATGACCCCGTCGTCATTCCTGAATATGTCCATCACGGTGACGGCATCGCCGGCAAGATATTCGTGGATGCCGCCGTCCCTGCTTACACGCTGTATGCCCTGTTCGTGCTTGACTATCCAGATGTCGCCGTTCTCGTCCTCAAATATGATGTCGGCAAAATTGACCACCGTAGGCAATGCGCTGACTGTCAATGTCAAGTCTCCGCCGTTCACATTTATCACGGACAGGACGGCCCCGGCCGCCACCAGTTCCCCGTCGGATTTCTCTATTATGCATGAGACCTGTCCGGAGCCAGAACCGTTCTCGAAACGGGCAGGAGCGGAGAAGCGGTCGGAATCCGGGTCGTAGAGCTGGACGCCGGAGTGGCTCGCCACGAGTATCCGCCCGCGGCTGTCTTCGAAGACCGCGTTGACATAGTTGCTCGCCAGAGAATGGGGATCATCCGGATCATGCAGATACTGGGTGAACTTGCTGCCGTCGTAGCGGTTGAGACCATCCTCGGTAGCGACCCATATCATGGACGAACTGTCCTCAAAAATCTGCTTGACCAGGCTGCTGGAAAGCCCGTTCTCTGTGGAGTATACCCTATACTCCCTGGCGTTGCCGGCAAAAGACAACGCGACAGAAAGCAATGCGAGCGCAATCTTCAGTTTCATTGCATCAATTTGTGGTTACAGGGGCCAATATAAGAATAAAAATATTATATTGTCACGATTTGATTTGAATATGGGAAACAATAAAAACGAAGCTCCGGTACTTCTGCTTACCGGCTATCTCGGAAGCGGCAAGACCACCCTGGTCAACCGCATCCTCTCAAACAGAAAAGGAATCAAGTTCGCGGTGATAGTGAATGACCTTGGCGAGGTCAACATCGACGCTTCACTGATAGAGAAAGGCGGTGTGGTCGGCAAGAAGGACGACAGCCTCGTCGCCCTCCAGAACGGGTGCATCTGCTGCACCCTGAAGATGGACCTGGTCGAGCAGGTCTGCCAGATCACCTCCACCGGCAAATTCGACTACATCGTAATCGAGGCCAGCGGCATCTGCGAACCGGCTCCGATAGCCCAGACCATCTGCTCGATCCCGACCCTGACGAGCGAATACACCCGAGGAGCACTGCCCCGGCTGGACTGCATCGTCACGGTGGTCGACGCCCTGAGGATGCAGACCGAGTTCAGTTGCGGCGACACCCTGCCGCTGCGCAACTTCGACGAAGACGACCTTGAAAGTCTGGTCATCCAGCAGATAGAGTTCTGCAACATAGTGATACTCAACAAGGCATCCGAAGTCAAGAGAGAAGACCTCGGGAGAATCCGCAGCATCATCCGCAAACTTCAGCCGAAGGCCGAAATCATAGAAAGCGACTTCTGCGACATCGACCTCGACAAGATACTGGACACCAAGATGTTCAACTTCGACAGCGTCGCCACCTCCGCATCCTGGATATCGGAAATCGAAGGGGACGCCCACGGGGAGATTCACGACGAAGAAGAAGGAGAAGCCGACGAGTACGGGATATCGACATTCGTGTATTTCCGCCGCCAGGCATTCGACCTCAACCGCTTCGACGATTTCGTGGCCAGGAGGTGGCCGTCTTCCGTCATAAGGGCCAAAGGAATCTGCTACTTCTCGGACGACACCGACAAGTGCTATCTCTTCGAACAGGCCGGGGTACAGAAGTCCATCAAGGACGCAGGCCTGTGGTACGCCACGATGGACAAGGAGGAGCTTGTCGAGATGATGCTCCGCGACCCTTCCCTCTCCAGGGACTGGGACCCGGAATACGGTGACAGGATGGAGAAGATAGTGTTCATCGGTCAGCATCTCGACGAAAAGGCCATCACCAAGGAGCTTGACAGCTGCCTTGATGATGGCGCGACACTATAGATATGCTAGACCGGGGAACTAATATTCAGCGTTCTCCGGATCGAACTCCGCCCATCCTTCAGCCCAGTTCTCAGGACCGAAGGCACCGACATGGCTGACCTTGTCAAACCAGTTGTCCGCCCCGTCGAAAGATGCGGCGGAGAGCAGTGCGCTGCCTGAAAGCGGGGTGTACCCGTCGGCAGCCACGAGATCAGACCATGACTCCACGGCCTTGTCGCCTTTCTGAGCGAGGAAGAATGTGCTGGAGAATGACTTGCGGGTCTTGTCGAATATAGGCTTGGACTTCTCGTCGTAACCGGTCACGAGCACGTCCTCGTAGGATTTGTTGGCGTCTGATCCGGTGACATCCATGCCCGCGAACCAGATGTTCTCAAGCTTGAGAAGTTTGCCGGAAGCCGCGCCCTGCGTGTCACCCTTCTGGTTGTCAAGGATAAGCCCTATAGGGAAACCGATGGCGAGCGAGTTGATGCAGTTGAGGCGGGAGTTCCTCCTTATCTGCATGGCTGACTGGAACTTGCCGAGGGCAGAGCCGTTGTTGGGGTAGAGCTTGCCGCCGTTGATGTAGGACGGATCGTTCTGGAACTGGGCGTCAAGCTTCGGTCCCACGAAAGTCACATTGGAGAATGTGGCGCAGGTGTACGGAGAGGTAGCGGAGCCGTCGGCGTTGTTGTCGCTCTCGAAACCGTTGCTCTGGGAGACATCCGCGATACGGGAATCCCTCACCGCAAGGGCATACTGCACCTTGCCGGAGAAGCCGTTGTCGGTGTCGAAGTCATCGTCCCAACCCTTCCAGGCTATAAGGTACTTTGCCTGAGGACATCCGCCGAACCACTCGAAGGAGTCATCGTTGGAGTAGGACACCTGGATATGGTCAAGCGTGGTGCCGCGCCCGACGGAACCGAGAGTGAGACCGTTGATCTCCTTGTCGGTCTTGAACGGGTAGCCCGCGAATTCGATGCGGACATAGCTCAGCACGCCGGAGTTATCGTCATCGTCATCACCGCCATGCCTTGTGCGCGGGCCGCCCTCGATCTGCATCTCGCCCTTGTTGTTGCGGGCCTTGCCGCAGAGGATCACTCCTCCCCAGTCTCCCGGCTTTCTGTTGCCGGCTTCGGCTTCTGAAGTGAATACGATAGGGGCGCCCTGCTCGCCACGGGCGATGAGCCGGCCGCCACGCTCCACGATGAGCGTGGCCATTGACTCCTTGTCACCCTTGATGACCGTACCCGGTTCTATGGTAAGCTGGGCTCCGTCGGCCACATAAACCCAGCCTTTGAGGTGATATGTACCCTTCGCGAGGGTCTGCTGTCCGTAGAACACGAACTCCTGGTCTCCGTTGCCTATCTCCTTGCCGTCAGGATCGTCCTTGCCGTCAGTGAAGAGGAGATGGTCGCAGGCTTTGATTCCTCCGTCGGTCTTCCAGACATACTTTTCTGCCGGCTTCGGTGATGGATTCTCTTTCTCGCAGGCCACGATCGCGGCCAGTGCGCCGAGGGTGCAGATGCACGCCCCAAAATTGATTTTTCTCATTTGTTTGATAAATAAAGGGAAATTCTCTATAAGGTATATGTAAATTGCAGTCCTATGTTGCGGCCAGGGTTGTAGGCCCTGGTGATCTGTCCGATCTCGCCCTCAAACTGCTTGTAGGTGATTCCCTCGCCGAGCAGGTTGCGGAAGTAGAGCTTGAGGTCGAAGTGCTCTCCGAACTTCTTGGAGAACGTGAGGTCGAGGCTGTTGCGCGGCATCTCGTAGCTGTCCGGCACCCTCGCCTGGTCTTCTCCCCCTATTGAGCCTTCAGTGCGTCCCACGCCTATGATGCGCTTGCCTATCCTGTTGTAGAGAAGGGCTATGTCGAGTCCGAGCCGAGAGGAGTTGTAGAAGATTCCGCCGTTGACAAGGTAAGGCGACTGCCCCTGCATCGGACGGTCCTCCTCGCGTGAGCCATCTTCGAAGTGCACCTTGCTGCGGATGAGCGCCCCGTTGAATGAGACCGAGAAGTTGTCAAGGCCGATGAAAGCCAGATTCTTGCGCAGGTCCATCTCCAGTCCGACATTATCGGCGCTCAGAGCATTCTTGTAGGAGTAGACGAGGTCTGTGCCTCCGGACACCGTATAGGTCCACTCTATCGGAGAGTCGAAATGCTTGTAGAAGGCTGCGATGCTTATGGTCTCGCCGCTTGACGGGTAGAGCTCATATCTCAGGTCCAAGTTGTCTACATAGCAGTTTCTCAGGTCAGTGTTGCCCTGGACATCTGAAGCGAGGTCGAAGTCGTAATAGACTGAGGATGACACCTCGCGGAACTCCGGCCTGTTGACGCTCCGTCCGTAGGAGAGTCGGAGATTCTGCCTGTCGTCGATGCGGAAAGTGGCGGTGGCGGAAGGGAACAGCCCTCCAGTCTTGTAGTGCCGGCTGCTCTCGGAGAGTTCGTTGTTGCGTGTGTTGGAGATAAGCTCCATGTCGTTGTACTCATATCTCAAGCCTCCGAGTATCTCCAGGCGTCCGATAGGGATGGAGGCGTTGACATAGGCGGAGCCGAGCCAGTTCCGGCCGCGGTAGTTGTTGCGCATGCGCTGTTCTTCAAGGAGGTGGAGCCTGTCCTGGGCGAAATACTCGGGATTGCTCAGCAGCCCAGGCACATCCATCTTCTGGAAACCGGCCGGGAGTGTGTTGTCGTAGACATTCCAGTTATATATGAACACCCTGGTGTTGTAACGGCGGGCACGGTACTCCCCGTAAAGTCCGGCCTTGACATAGCCCTCGCGCTCCCCTATATGGAATTTCTGCTTGTCGTTGAGGCTCAGTGAGGAGATGCTCTCGCGAAGATCCGTCCATTCGCGGGAGACGTCGTTGCCTGTCGTCAGGGCGAACACGCCGCTCTCAAGCGCGTCGTTGACAAGATACCGCCTGCGGTCAGGTACTATCCTGTCGGCGTATGAGACTCCTGCGCACCAGTCAAGGGTGTTGTCCGCGATGTAATGGGCCCCGGTCAGCTGACCGTTATATGTCGTACGGCTGCGGCGGAAGTATTCCGCGCTCTTCTCCTCGTTGGCCTGCGCGCTGATGCCGTCGCGGAAGGTGTAACGGTGGTTGTCGATGCGGTTGAATATGTTCTTGAACTGGAACTTGGCGGCCCCTGAGGGGATGATCCAGGTCATGTTGAGCATGGCGCCTAAACGGCTGTTGTCATTGTACTGGCTGTCTACCGAGCGGCGAAGGTAGTTGGAGCGGTTGTTCTGGTGGTCATACACCCCGAAGAGGTTGTTCTGCATCGGGTCGAGGGTGCGGAACTCCTGCGACCAGTTCGCAGCGGCGCTGAGTCCCAGCCTGTGGCCCGCGATGTCCCAGCGTCTCGAGAGGGCGGCGGAGAGCTTGCGGTCGCTTATCGGATTGATTTTGCGGACAGACCAGTCATTGTCAAGCCCGCTTGCCTTGAGGTCGACCGTCTTGCTGCCGAAACCCGGGAGCGAAGCGCCTATGCCGCCCGGCAGCGCACCGAGCTTCCCGTTGTACGAGATGAAATCATCGAATGACCGGTCGTTGAAGTTGCCTCCGGCGGAAATATTGAAAGAATTGCGTTCCGGAACATCTCGCGTCTGGATGAGGATGAAGCCTCCGGAATAGTCAGCCGGGTACTCGGCCGAAAGGACTTTGACGATTGTGAGATTGTCGATCTGCGAACTCGGTATGAGGTCGAACGAGAAGGCACGGGAATCGGCTTCCGAACTCGGAGCCGCCCCGCCGTTGATCCACACATTGTTGTATCTCTGCGAAAGGCCACGGACCATGACGAACTTGTCGTCTATCAGGCTGATTCCCGGCACACGGCGTATCACCTCCCCTGCGTTGGAATCCTGGGTACGCCCAATCTCCTGGGCGGATACATTACTTATGATAAGCGGTGTCTCTCTTGTGATCCGCATCAGGGAAGCCTGCGTGTCGCGGCGCTGCTCCGCCGTCACCGTCGTCGCGGAGAGCATCTCCCCGTCGACGGTCATTTCTATCACCGCACCCTCCGAAGGACTCTTGACATCCTCAAGAACAGCGTCAAGATATCCAAGATAACTTACTTTTAGACTGATATTTCCAACAGGGACACCCTCCAGGACGAACATCCCGTCCATCGCCGAAATGGCTTTGGCGTCTCCCCCTTTGACTTCCACGAAAGCCCCGATCAGCGTCTCGCCGCTCAGGGCGTCCTTCACCGTGCCGCTGACCGTCCCGGTCTTTGCGGGCGGTTGCGCCTGAAGCATCTGCGCAAGCAGCGCGAACAGCGCTACAACAAATCCTCTCTTTAATCTTTTCATCGTATCTGCTACTGATTACGATGCAAAAGTAAAGAGAGGATGTTACGGAGATATTACCCCGCATTAAGATTCTGTTACGGCTGCGCTATTTGAGCTTGCGGTTCTTGTATGACTCTATGCAGGCCGGTATGATGCGCTCGTACTCGGCACTTGAGAACAGAGGCGAGGCGATGATGAAATCCGCCGTGCTGCGGTTGGTCGCGAAGGGTATATTATAGAGGGACGCGAGACGGACAAGCCCCATCACATCGTTCTGATGTCCTTGCATTATGAGGTTGTCGCAAAAGAAGACAAGCATATCCACGGAACCCTCTGCGATCATCGCACCTATCTCGAAATCTCCGCCGAGAGGGCCGCTCAGCTTGCATATCACATCCAGTGAATCATCGGTACTGAGGGCCTTGGAAAGGGTCTCCTTGACAAGACGTCCGGTCGTACCGGTACAATAAAGGCGGCAGTCCTTGAGTACCCCCGCATTGAATTTGACCCAGCTCATCAGCTCCTTCTTGCGGGAATCGTGAGCCACCAACGCTATGTTTTTAATCATATCTTTTGATTTTCGGCGAAGATAAGCATTATTTACGAAAAATAGCCGCAGCACCTTGCGGCACTGCGGCTATGAAGTTTCAGTTTCAAGTTATTTTACCTCGATGGACTTGTGGGCTTCCGCCTCCGGAGTCTTCACGATCTTAGGCAGATTGATGTTGAGGACACCGTTCTCCACCTTGGCCTCGATATGCTCTTTGTCCACATCCTCAGGCAGACTGAGAATCTGCTGATACTTGGTGTATGAGAACTCGCGGCGCAGGTAGTGGCCGTGCTTCTTCTCACCATTGTTCTCGACCTTCTTCTCCATGTCGATGGAAAGATTGCCTTCGTGATCCAGGCATACCTTGAAATCATCCTTGGTGAGCCCCGGAGCGGCAAGCTCTACATCGTATGACTTTTCGTTCTCAATCACATTGATCGCAGGTGCCGTAGCATTGGCCTTCTCCATCCAATTGGTGTTGAAGAAATCATTGAAGATGTCAGGCAACCAAGCCTGTTCTGTTCTTTTTGCTGGTAACATAATATTAATCTCCTTTTTTAATTTTCTTTTTTCCGTCTCCTTTTCGGAAGACGCTTTATAAGAAATCAACACCCGTACCAGTTGAGTTTTATTACATTTACACGCCAAATTGGCGCGTTTTAAGCCAAATTGGCATATTTAATTGACTATTTGACGCAACATCTGGGATTCCGGCTCTCTCTTGACAAAGTCCGGAAGCAGGAGTATCTTTGTCAGCATTATGAGAAAAAGGTTTCCGAACAAAGCGTTTTTATGCCTTGCCGCCGCAGTCGGACTGCTCGCAGGGTGTTCCAAGCCAGAAGACGGCTCAGTGCTGTATTGCATAGAGGTCCGCGACAACGGCAGCGAAGAGTACTTCGGCAGCTCAGCCAGCGCGGTCAAGCCGCTAAGCCTCGAGATCGGTGATGAACTCGGCAGCTTCTCTTCCAAGTGGTCCAAGACATGGACCGAAGACATATCCGACAGGAGCGGCGCCATCGAAAGATACGGCAACGCGCTGTCAGAATTCAAGAAGATCGAGTCAGACTACAAGAGCAAGCTCAAGGCCCTGCCTGCCGGTCTGCATGACAGCTTCTCCTACAAGAAGACCCTCGTGCTGACCAGTTCCGAAGAGATCGGCGGTGAAGAAGTCCTGAAATCCTACAGCCTCACGCTCGCCTATCCGGCACAGTAGAGGTTATTCCTCAATCCCGGAATCGTAGAGGCGGGAGACAAGTTTAAGCTTATCAATGATGTTTATATGCTGCGGGCAGTGCCTTTCGCACTGTCCGCATTCTATGCAGTCCCCGGCCCTGCCGCGCTTCTCGGTGAGCAGCTTATAGTATTTGGCAGTGTTGTGCTTCTGATATGCCCCGAACTGCTTGATGGAGTTGATCATCGAGAAATACTCGGGTATGGCGATCTTCTTCGGGCAGCCGGGAGAGCAGTAGTTGCAGCCGGTGCAAGGTATCGCTATTGAATTCTGTATGATGCCCGCCGCACGCTCGATGGTGTCGCGGTGAAGTTTGTCGAAAGGCGTGAAATGCTCCATAAAACCGGTGTTGTCCATGACCTGCTCCATGTTGCTCATCCCGCTCAGCACAACCTGTACGGAAGGCAGCGACGCGGCGAAGCGTATGGCCCATGAGGCCGGAGAAGAACCTGGTTCCACCTCTTCGAACATGTCCGCGACTTTCTGCGGCACCCGCGCGAGCGAGCCGCCCTTGACCGGCTCCATCACGAAGACCTTGCGCCCATATTTTTCGCACAGGCGGTAGCACTCCCCAGACTCCACCGAAGGCGAATTCCAATCTATATAATTGATCTGCAGCTGGACATACCCCAACTCCGGATGCTCGCGGAGTATGCGTTCCAAAGTCCTGGAGTCGTCATGGAACGAAAAGCCGATGTTCTTCACCAGCCCCTCGTCACGCTTGCGCCTGATGAAATCCCAGCCGCCGACACGGTCCATCAGGGACGCATAGTTCTTGTTCATCGCGTGGAGCAGATACCAGTCGAAATATCCGGCTCCGGTGCGCTCGAGCTGGGTGTTGAAAATACGCTCCATGTCTTCGGGCCGCCTTATCTCCCAGCAGGGAAGCTTGTCCGTGACCGTGAAACTCTCACGCGGGTGACGCCGGACGACCAGTTCCCGAAGAATCTCCTCGCTGTGTCCCAGATGATACTGCCATGCGGTATCGAAGTATGTGAATCCACGGTCAAGAAAGAGATCCACCATACGGGCGGCCTGCTCCATGTCCACCGAACTCAGATCGTTGCTGTCCTTGAGAGGAAGTCTCATCATCCCGAATCCGAACTTCTTCATCGCGACACCCTCCCGTAAACGCGAAGACGGCACGCGAAAACATCGCCGGCCATAACCACGGGGAGCATGTCCCCTCTATCTATGCTGTATTCCAGTAGCGCCATTCACACCTGATGAAAAACACGGCAAAGATACAGATAATCGGGCGAGCAAGCAAATTTCGCCTATTTGGGGCATCCCGCATACAACTTGGCGCATTTTGCGGCCAAATACTAAGAATTTATCACTTTTTGCCCTCTTCCCTGCAACGGAAGCAAAACAATCCACATCTAAAACTGCGTAACACGAACAACAACTTTTTTAAAAAATGAAAAAGATCATCCTTACATTAGTTCTCGTTGCCACAGCTGCAACCTCAGCCATGGCCCAGTTCAGCGTCGGCGCAGGCTATCTCAGTCAGAACAGCAAGTACGCTTACTCATCGTCATCGACCAACACCGTCTCCAACGGATTCTACGCTGGAGCAGACGCCGACTACAACCTCGGCATGGGCTTCTCAGTCGTCCCGGGAATCTACTACGGATACCTCACGAGCAACGCCTCCTATTTCGGAGTGGCCAACAGCTCCACCAAGAGCCACTACATCGCGGTGCCGGTGAACTTCAAATATAGCATCGCCCCTGTCGAGATGCTCAAGGTCTTCGCCTACGCGGGCCCGCAGTTCGAGCTTGGAGTATCTTCCAAGACCACCGCTTCCGCCCTCGGAGTGAACACCTCGCTTGACAACTACGGCGACGACGGCAAGCTCAACCGCTTCAACCTCTCCCTCGGGGTCGGACTCGGTATAGACATCTCCGACATCGTCCGCATCAACGGCGGATACAGCTGGGGGCTCCTCAACATGCTCAAAGACGCCGATGACAACGCTTCCATCAAGACCTCATTCTGGCACATCGGAGCGGCTTTCCTTTTCTAAAAGGACATCACATAAAAGGCATCGCGCCGCCTGAACATGGCGCGGGCCATCAAGAGGGCACCCAGCTACAGGGTGCCCTCCTTGTTTCCAGCCGGCATCAGCGGCGCTCAGGCAGGAATACCTTGCTGCCGGTATAGATATATCCGCCCTTTGAATTGCTGAAATGCAGGTCAAGCCATTCGTTCCCGACCAGAGACGGATCGCTGCACCAGCCGCCCTCGCCGCCCACGGTGATATGGTCAAGCCACTGGAAGCGGCTATCATAGAAAGCCCTACGCGCCAGGGCATCACTCCACTTGTAAGCCTTGTCATCTATGTATCTCACCGAATAGTACCCGGTGGAGTACTTGATACCCGGATTCTGCTGCATATACCTCCCCTTTTCCGAATTATAGAAGTCAGGGCCGGAGCGGTAGTTGAGCAGCCACGCGTCGGTGCCGAGAAGCCTTATCATACACCCGGCAGCCTCCTCTCCGGCTTCATCGAAGTGCCGCATGATATAATCTATGTTCTTCTGAGGAAGGGGATAAACAGTCGCATAGGCCGTGTCGCCGAAAACCCCGAGCTGCTTCATCGTGACCCTGTGGCGGATATTGAACGAAGCGCTCACCGAAATCCGGTTCCCGTCCCACTTGTTGACGGCGCTGAAAGTCACTTTCTGCGGCCCGTACGGCAGCAGCAGCCCGCCAGGCAGGAAATCCCCGTAAGGAGTCTCTCCCGGCTGTTCTTTCTCATCGTACCGCCAGTAATACGCCAGGCCGAACTTCCCGTATCCGTACTCTCCGCGGATCACAGGAGCAAAAGTCTCGTCTCCGACCGTAAGCGTGCCGGCATTGGTCTGGAGGGTGAATTCAAACCTGTCCCGGTCTCCCCCGTCAAGTCTGAAAGCGATCGGGACCTCAATGCGTGAGGTAAAGCCCGTCTCATCAAGATATGTGCACAGGACATCCGAGGGGGCAGTCTCCAGGCAAGGGAGACTTATGCCGAAACCGCATACCGCAGAGCCGCTGTACAGGCCGGTAGCCGGATTGGCGGAGATGGTGACCGTACCGATCCGTGCAGCCTCCGACGCAGAAAGGTCTTCAACCCTTAGAGACCCGGCGCGGGTGCCCTTCAGCCACATCTTCCCCGAAAGCGCATCGAGACCGACGCATCCGCCCCAGGCGGATGAGCTTGAGTCAAACTCCAGGTGTGGTGCGAGAAGAGCCTCATACAGAGAGGGGACAAAACTCCCCTCAGTGAAAGGACGCAGGCTCACATCACTATAGATATTGTCACCGAGACTGCACTCGTTGCCGTCCACGGGAAGCATGACATCCTTCACCCCGGAGAGCCGGAGCCACGGAGCTCTTATGTAGAGTCTTATCTCTGTCAGGCCGTCATTGAGGATATCATCACTGCAAATCACTATAGAGCCGCGGCTGTTCTGGTATCCGGGAATCATCGAGAAGTCGTTCGGAAAGAAAGTGTAGATGTCAAGTTTGTCTCCGGCGGGAAGGCTCTGAGACGCATAAGCCTCATAATCCTGATACGGATAGACGGCCGTCCCGTCAGGAGCCGCGAGGCAGGTCGGGAAAGCCGCGGAGAGCGAACTTGTGGTCTTCCACTGACGGTTGTATGAGTGCCTGGCCGATGAACCGACGGCGCAGTCGCCCTGATCGGCGGCATAGTATATCGTGCGGCCCTCGAAACCGGAAAAACTGAGCGTCCGGTGCTGGGCAATGTAGAAATCGTCGAAGACGCTCCCGGAAGGCGTGACAGAGATGTCCTCCCCCGTCTTTATCACAGCCCTGAGTTCCCTTCCGCCGGGATAGAGGGTGAGGCATATCGGTATCTCACGGCCGGTGACGAAGCGCGAGGGGTCGCTGACGGAGAAAGTGAAGCGGCCGGAGTCGTACCCCACGGAGATCCCGAGCTCCGCCAAGGCCTTGCGGGCCGGCTCGTTAGCATCATCGTGAGTCAAGGACCAGAAGTCGGAGGTCCACGCCATGTCGCCTATGTGCGACGGCCGGAAGCCCTCATCCACCAACGAAGCCGAGGAGATTCTGTTGGCTCCGTCATCGAGGCGGAGGTTGAGGTCGAGGACGGCAGGGCGGTTCTTCCGGACGACAGCAAGCTGTCCGTCCGGAAGCCTGCCGGCGAGTTCTCCCGAAAGGAAGAACTCGCGCCTGTCCGACAGGCCCTCGACCTCCAGCTTCCAGTCCGGGCGGAACAGCGACTCGGCGCGGAAGCCGAGGCTCACGCGGAAACTCAGATTGCGTTCGATGTCAAAGTCCTTCACCGCATCCTTGCCCAGGAAGAAGCGGTAGACCGTCTTCCCGCTGAATCCAGATCCGCCACCGATATCGCCTTCAAATTCCACATATGTCAACCTGCCGCCCACTCCCGTGGCGGGATTCGCGGCGGTGACGGCGTCCATGTCCTTATTGTCCGGATTCTCGTTGTCCGGGAGCAGGACTCCCTGGCGGTTTTCCGGCACATAATAAACATATTCCCCCTTCACCGCATTGGCCATGGCCGCGTCATAGTCCCCGACATCCAGCACATCGTCCGCGGATTCGGCCCGGGAACCGCCTGGAGAGAAAGGCGACAGGCGGCAGTTCACCTGACGGACGCGGAGAGACCCGTTGACAAAATCGCCCTCAACTCCGCCAGTAAGTCCCTCATGGTCAATCTCCACAGCAAGCCTCGCGAAGAGGCGGCGCATATCGACAGTCACCTGTCCGGCAGTCGCGGAGACGCCCTTTTTCTCCCAGAATAGGGGGATTCCGTATTTGGCCACATCCGAAAAGCTCTCCCTGCGGAAACCGTCCGGCAAGGCTCCTCCGTCCAGGCGATACTGGATGGACTTCACCCCGCTCTCGGAGACAGGGAAGGCGGGAGTGCGCCCGGTGCCGTCAGGAGCGAGTTCCCAAAGATTGCCGAGGAGGTAGAAATTGTAGGTCTTCCCTGCGGGGAGACTGACTTCAACCTTCCCGCCCAAGTCCTCCGGCGCGATACGGATCTCCGCGTCCAGCATGCCGGTACCGGCATCATACACCGCCAGCACCGCGCCGCTGAACAGATTCTCCACGTCATCGCCAAGCGACGAACGCGTGGCCGGCCAGCAATCCTGCCCTATTTCGAGCGTCAGCGACTTGGTCCCGTCCTTAGTGCCGTCTTCGAACCTGACCTTCCCCGGAAGTTCCGGCTCACAGGAGGCGAGCACAAGTCCAGCGAGCAGGCATACAGGACAGAAGGTCCTTATAATATCATTTCCTATCATATTATTATGTCTTTATAAATGTCGTCAGCGTTCCAGTCGAGAATACGCAAAGAGATTTCCGCCTTGGCATAGTCCACTGTGAGACTGACATCCTTGAGGTCCTCCAGAGACCAATCATAACCGGCGGCACGAAGCGCGGCGGCCACATCCACGACAAGCGGAGCGCCCGTCTCCGGCTGCCCGCAGGAGGCTTCGAGCAGGATACCCCCATCCCCCTGCCGCGGCAGGAGCAGCGAGAAAGCCCCGTCAAGCCCGCGTATGGCTTCCGCGCAGAACTCCCCCTCCAAGGCCCGCCTGCTGTACAGATCAAGGCCGCAGAACCCGGCCTTGACCCTGAAGGTGCAGGCGGTCCTCTCCTCCGCCGACAAGCCCTTCAGCAGGATTTCGAGCCTGCAGAACTGCTTGTGCGGCCGGGCTGTGACCGTATAGGAGTCACCGTCGCAGAAGAATTTCTCGCTGTACAGCCATATCGGATCGGACTGATGCCCATATGGCACCAGAAGGGAATCCCCGCGGATCCGCATACGCGTCATGCCGGCGATAAGCGAGGCCCTGTTGGTCCTTCTCTCCAGGCTGGTCACATAGGCGTCATCCTCGAATTCGGCAAGGCGTATGCTCTCCCTGTGCACAAGTCTGTCGGAGCTGAAAGACAGCAGCGCATCAGAAAAACCGGCACGCAGGAAATCCTCTACAAGCACAGACGCGTAGCAAGGGCAGGCGGACCTGTCCTCCTTCACCGAGCAAGCCGTCATGGCCTGCAAGGAGAAGAAAAGACAGAGAGCGGCGCCCCCAAGGCAACAGGTCCGCATGGTCGTCAGATGATTTCGTCATATCCCTTGCCATTCTCCCAGGAAGCCACATGGATGGATCCCGTCACGGCATCGAACTCCACCGGCTTGTCCGGACTGTCAGAGCCGGGACGGCGGATCGTGAGATTGACCTTATACTGCTTGTTGGCCTCAAGGCCTTTCCGTGTGCTCTCATTATAGAGCGTTATCGGATAATAGAAGTCGTGCGCGACGGCACCGTCATCATAACTGGCCTCTATCACCAGGCGCGTGGCGCGAGGGCTCCAGACCGGAGCCGTGTCCGGTTTGCAGTCATTCGGGAAAGAATACAGCGAGTGTATAGTATTGTAGGTCTTGCCATAATCCAGGACGACACCGCTGACATCGTCATAAATCAGTGAAGACCTGGTCTCGGCCTTCATCTTGGCATACCAGTCCGCATCAGAGAGAGATGAAGGAGATGTGCTGAAAGCGAAGTTCACCCTCGCAGGGACATTGGTCAGATAAACTTTCTTTATCTTGAACGCCCCCGGCTTCCGGTAGGCCCCGGCAAGCATCTCGTTCTTGACGCTCTCCAGCACGACGCCCGCGCAGGCTCGCCTGACAGTGACGCTATGGGTCTCCTTGCCAGGCTTCAGCGTCGCGGTGACGCTTCCGGACATGAACAGGCGGTCAGCTCCGGTGTTCCCGAGGGCTATGGTCTTCGACAGCAGGGCCGCCTTGTTGAGCACCGAGCCGTCGGCGGTGTAGTCCTTGTCACAGTTGACCAGGGCATAGATTTCCCTCTGTCCGACGGTGCACTCCAGAGTCAGGCCGGAATAAGGGGCGGACGACGCGTCGAAATTCAGAGCCGTGCCAAAGCCCGCCGACTTGCAGGCGTCGAGGAGCCCGCCGTCAGCCCCTGTACCGGCGCGGAACACGAACACCTGTACATTCTGGATCATTGACTCCTTGGCTCCGGTCTGTCCGGTGGCCCTGGTGCCCACCCCGCCGGAGAATGCAAGCGAGAGGCTGCACTTTTCTCCTGTTTCATACCGCTCCGCTTCCGACTCCTGAAGCTTGGAACAGGCCGCGGACGACAATGCCGCAAAAGCGGCGAAAATGATAATTGTTGAGTTTTTCATTGTATTGATTGTTGATTGGTTTGGTCTATTTTTTCATGAAGATCATATTTTCGTATCAGCGCGGCTATCTCCGGGTCGAGATTGCCTCGATGGACAAGCGAAGGATCCTGTCCGCAGGCCCGCAGGTAGCACTCCACCGCATCCCTCTCTCTCCCCTGCCGCGAATGGACAAGGGCGAGCAGATAGTTCACCCGGGAATCCCGATCACATTCTTCCAGAATGCCATATGCAGCGGCATTCCGGTCAAGCGACAGGCACGCGAGCGCCGTATTGAAATCCCGGTATGGCGAGAGCAGCTCCACAGCCGTCAGGTAGTCGTGATCCAGCAGAGCCTGTACTCCACGCATATAGCAGCTGTCGATGACGGTCGTGTGCACCGTATCCTTCTGCATGCCTTTACGATGGAGACAGAACTTGAAGTTCACCGTCCGGAGAGCCGGATACAGCCTTTCTCTTATATGGCCGTAATCCGGGCTTTTCCGCAACTCCGCCTCACGCCTGTCCGGGTCGGCGACATCTGAGAGCGCGAAATATGACTTCCTCCCTGCGGCGGACAGAACCGTATCCGTCTCCACAAGCCTGTCCAACTCAAGCCAGTTCTCTCCGCCGCTTCTTGAGAGGAAGCGGATGTCCCTGCGAGGTCCGGAAGAACCCTTCATGCCCGACTCCGACAAATCATCCCCCACACTGATGAAGAGTCCCTGCTCCCTGCGCAGGGAATCCTTTACATATTCAACATATCTCGAAAAATACTCCGACACGCTCTCCGCCCGCCTGTATGACAGGTCGGCATTGCTTCTGAAACGCCCCTCCGGCGAGGCTGAAGCGACAATTACGATGGAATCCACCTCGAAGGCCTCATCCTCAAGAATACGCCTCAGACGGGCCTTGATCGAGCCGATTTCCGCCCTGTTGCCGTCCATCCACTCATCTATCCCGCTCCGGCCCGTCCTGAAAGCGATACGGCTCACGGCGTCAACCTGCACATTACGGGAAATCACCTTGGTCAGATACCGCGGGCTCGTATCCGCAAAAGTGCTCACCGAACTTATGTAGAAAGTCAGCGGCGGCGACTGGGGCACGGTATAAAGCCGCCTGTCCCCCTCAAATATCTCCCCCGACAGACTGACATCCACTTTTCTGAGGGAAGGGCGCGTTCGCACCCGCTGGACATAGTCATATATGAATTCCCCGCCCGGGCCGCGAAGCACAGTGTCAAGACGGACTCCTTCGGTGACAATCGGCGATTTGACATAACGATGCCACATCTTCTCGCGCATCGAGCCAAGCCTGCGGTTGCGCCACAGCAGATAATCACTGGTATAGTGCTCGATGGCCTGCTGTCTGGAAACCCCATAGACGCTCTCGAACTCCTCATCCGAGACATAACTGCTGTCATTTCGGAAGGCATACAACTGCGGGATATTGCGGGCGATGAAGACTTCCAGGCTCCTGACATCTATAAGTTTCAGGCTATCGCTGACAATCCTGTCCAGAAAGCGCTGATAATGCTGATAACCGCGCAATTGGGCTTTGCGATAGGCGCTCCCCGTGACTATCAGGTCATCAAGGTCCCGTCTCTCCCCGAGGATGTCCATCTCCGGATAGAGGCGGAGCTGCCACTTGGAGTCCGTCATCCGCTCCGGCACCACGACCTGGAACTCTATGTCGACAAAGCCGTTGCGCTCCGCCACATTGCGGAATCGCGCCGTGACCATAGCCGCATCCAGCTGTTCCGTAGCGACCATGTCCCCGCTCGCCGAGTCCCGCACCGCCTTCATGATGAAGACTTCCCGGCCGTCAAGTCCGGTCACCTTTAGGGTATCGCCCTTGCGGTCATCAGAAAGGCCGGCCTGGGCACGGTAAGATGCCGCAGCCTCCTCAGGCAGCCTTATAGAGGCGGCGAGAGCGTCTCCCCTCACCCCGGCCATTTTCCGCGAGGAAGCGCATCCAAGGCACAAAAGCACGGGCAGGGCGATAGAGAGGGCCCGGAATCTACATCTCATACTGCAGAGACTCATCCCCGTCAAGGATGACAAGTCTGCTGGCCACTATGTCAGCGGACGTCCTCTCCACCCCGTCGTTGCCTGTATACTTCTGGTACCTCAGCCGGCCCTGCACATAGAGTTTCGTGCCTCTGGTGATTTTGTCCAGGTCGTGGATGTTACGGCCTTCCCGCGCGAGGATGCTGTGCCAGCTCGTGTCGATCGTGGCCGCCCCCTCCTTGTCCTTGTAGGCGAAATTCGTGGCAAGAGTCAGACGCGCCACCATGTTGTCCGAAAAAGTCTGAAGCCTGATGCTTCCTACGGTTCCCCGCAGTTCGATTCTGTTCAATTGTTCCATATAAGTTTTTCTATTCAAGTTCCGGGAGCAAGGCCGCGCGGTCCTCATCCCGGCAGCAAAGTAAAGCAGAATATTCCGCTCCGCCGCAAAAGAAACAGATAAAACTTTTTCTTTTCAGGTACCAAGAATAATTCTTTGCAACAGAAACAGAAAAACCGTCCGTATCTTTTATGTCAATCCTTGCAATAACGGGATCAATTCCCAAAATTTGGAGACAAACCAAAAACAGACTATGGCATATATAATCAGAAAAGAAGAGACCTGCCTTGAGTGCGGAGAGAGCCTCAACGGGCGGAAAGGCAAGAAATTCTGCTGCCTGAGCTGCAAGAACAGCTACAACAACCGCAAATACCAGGAAATACGCAAGTACAAGGCAGAAATAATAAACAGGCTCTCAAGGAACTATGAAATCCTTGAAAGCCTGCTCAATGACAACTCGAGATGCGCCCGGCTGGACTACCTGTCTTCAGAGGGCTTCGACCCGGCCTGCTTCACCGGCGTACACAAGACAGGGAAACACCTCGAGTGCAGCTGCTTCGACATCTCATACTACAAGACGGAAAGCAGGATATTCAATATCTGCCGCAAGATGCTCAACGGACATAAATGACGCCCATCTCGAGGCCCCAGCATCCGTCCGTAATGACAGGAACCTTGCGCCCGTCCCTGTCCGCGACATAGATGAAGTCATCCACAAAAGTATGGCTGTGTCCGCCGACGACGAGGTCAATGTGGCTTGTCTGCGGTATGAGCGCCTGGTCATTGTCATACCCGAGATGGGACAGGAGTATAATCATGTCACATTTCTCATCGAAATGCAGATGATCGGCCCATCTGTTGGTCACCTCCACATCGTCCAGCTGCTGGAAACGGGATGAAACCGTTGCGCTCACATTCGTCGAGAGATCCGGTTCCAAGCCTATTATGCCTATCTTCATCCCACCGCGCTCCAATATCGCATAAGGAGTCACATAGTTCGCAAGATCAAACTGTGAAACATCTATGTTAGCCGACACAACAGAAATGTTATCAAGCATTGCGAGCCGCTCGGTGAGGTCCTCGATGTCGTTGTCGAACTCGTGGTTGCCCAAAGCGACGCAGTCATAGCGCATATCATTTATGACAGCCGGTTCGAGTCGGCCTTTCAGCTCCGTGAAGTAAGAGGTCCCCTGGCTGAAGTCTCCGGCGTGCAGCAGGAGGACGCGGTCAGTACCATAAACATTGCGGATAGAGTCCACGAAGGCCGCACGTTCTATGACACCGCCCTGCCCCGTCTGAGGGCCGGTACGCAGAGGCTCGAAATGGCTGTGGGTATCGTTGGTGTGGATTATCACAAGACGCGGCTCGCTCTTGCAGCCGGCCAGCGCAATCAGCAGCGCCGATATGGCGAATATCTTCTTCATCATTTCGCGTTCCTCCTGATTATGAAACGTCCGTCCGGAGCACTCTCAATAAGCCGCCCGTCCTTCTTGTAAGACTCAGCAAAAGGCAGCATGGAATCAACCACCAGCTTATCTGTGATTATAAGCTCTTTGGCATTCTTGGCAAGGGTAAGGCCGTCACCTCCGTCCAGAAGGAAATCGACGGTGGCAAGCCCGTAGACCTTCTCGGGATCTATCGGGGCGCCGCCGACAAGCAGGGTGTCAATCCTGCCGTCTTCCACCACGAGCCGAACGCCGCCGAAAGGCTGCACCCTGCGTGAAGCCATCCCCCGGAACACCTCAAGGAGATCCGAACCGGCGAGCGCGACATAGCAGAGATGATTGCGGAACGGGAACATGGACACTATGTCGTCCAGCATGACATCGCCCGCGGGCATGTCCACCCGGATTCCCCCTGAATTGATGATTCCCACATCCACCTTTCTGTGTGCAGTGGCCGAGACATCCTCCATAATATGGTCGACAATCCAGTTGGACAGGTCTCCGTCAGGCTGCGTCTGGTTCATCTCACGCGCAGATTGCGCCACAACAGCCTTAAGGCGCGACATCTGCGGCTGTACGGCGATAAGGTCGGCAGCGACAGCGTAGGTTGAAGACCCCACAGGCCACATCCGTCCGTTCGGAGAGATATAACAGCTGTCATTTACCGTCCCCAAAGCCTCGGCGACATTGTCCGCGCCAGGGGCGGTCACCCCGGTGCGGCCGGCGTCCATAACGAATTTCTCCCAGGTGTAACTGCGCCCGCAGGAACACAGGAGCAGCGGCATCATGGCCGCAAGAAGCATTATTTTTGTCTTATCCATCTCCATAAGTCTTTCCAGCCTGACTTCTTGCCGAACATCAGGATTCCCACCTTATAAATCTTGGCCGAAATCCAGGCGCAGGCTACAAACGTGACAACGAGAAGCGCTATGGACAGGATTATCTGCCAGCCCGGAACGCCGAAAGGAAGACGCGCCAGCATCACTATAGGTGACGTGAACGGAATCATCGAACCCCAGACGACAAGGGCGCTGTCCGGAGCCTTGAAAGCGTAGATCGCGATGAAGAATCCCAGGAGAAGAGGAATCGTCACAGGGAGCATAAGCTGATTGCTGTCCCCCTCGTTCTCGACAGCCGAACCTATAGCGGCGAAAAGCGACGCATACAACATGTACCCGAGGACGAAGAACAGCACAAAGCATACGAGTATCTGCCCGAGGTGCATATTCGCAAGCGACGAGAGAATGACGCCCAGATCTCCCGTCTCCGGCATCTGCGAAGCCATCTGTCCCGCCGCGGCACCGCTCATCTGCATAAGCTCCGCAGGGTCGGCGCCGGAAAGGAGTCCCGGACCGGCCACAGCTCCCACAATCCCCACTATCGCGAGTGTCAGCACTATCCACAGGAAGAACTGGGTCAAAGCCACAAACGCGATGCCTATGATCTTGCCGAACATCAGTTCAGTCGCCTTGACGGAACTGATAAGCACCTCGACCACCCTGCTTGACTTCTCCTCAATCACAGAAGAAGACACCATGCCGCCGAACATCGCGATGAACATATAGATGACCATACCGAGAAGCATGGACACCAGCATATACACGCCGGACTCGGAGATTTTCTCCTCTCCGTCCGCGCCGAGGGTATATGTCTTGAGCCTTATGTCCGGCTTGACCTCCTGCATTATCTTGTCCAGGCCTGCTATATTGTAGGAAGCCACCCTGTATGACTCGACGGCGGCGTTTATCTTGTTGCCCAGACTCTCGGAGAGATCCACTCCGAGGGGCTTCAGAGAATACACCTCGGCCGTCACTGACTTGGAGGAGTCGACAGGAGAAATCGAGAGTACCGCATCATATCCGAGCACGGCGAGATTTGACTTCAAAGAGTCAAGCGACATCCCGCTGCAATCCGTGATGGTCATGCTCTCCGAATCAGTGAGAGCGGGAATCACTATCCCGGACCTGTCCACAACGGAAATCTTCTTGGCCGCCTCCTTGGTATTCATCATTATCAGCGCCGGCAGGAAGCACAGCGCCGCGAAAAGAACCGGTGTGATGAAAGTGATCAGAAGGAAGCTCTTCTTCCTCACGCGAGTCATGTACTCGCGGTTGATCACCAGACGTATAGTTCTGAAGTTCATTTTGAATCCTCCCCTTCTGTTACAAGTTTGATGAATATGTCGTTCATGCGCGGCATCAGTTCACGGTATGAATTGACCTGCACACCCTTGTCAAGGTATGTCCTGAGAGTCGAAGCCCCGTCGGTCTCTCTCGGAAGCACCTCGGTGTGCCTGCCGTCCCCGTCCGTATAGACAAGCTCCACATTGTTGTTGCCATAACGGCGGCGGATGTCGTCCACGCCTCCCGTTATCACGAGATGCGACTTGTCGATCAGGGCGATTTCGTCGCAGAGCTCCTCCACCGACTCCATGTTGTGTGTCGACAGCACAATCGTCGCGCCCTCGTCCTTGAGGCGAAGTATCTCATGGCGGATAAGCTCGGCGTTGACAGGGTCGAAACCGGAGAACGGCTCATCGAGTATCATGAGGGAAGGCCTGTGGACCACAGTGGTGATGAACTGGACTTTCTGCGCCATCCCCTTGGAGAGCTCCTCGATCTTCTTGTCCCACCAGCTCTCGATCCCGAAGCGGACGAACCATTCCTTGAGGGCTATTCTGGCCTCCGAGGCGCTCATCCCCTTCAACTGGGCCAGGAACATCGCCTGCTCGCCCACTTTCATCTTGCGATAAAGTCCGCGCTCCTCGGGCATGTACCCGATTTTCTCGACATCGCCTTGGGTTATGGGCACGCCTTTGAACAGGACTTCCCCCGCAGTGGGGATGGTGATGCGGTTGATTATACGTATAAGGGTAGTTTTTCCGGCTCCGTTCGGGCCGAGCAGACCGAAAATACGGCCTTCCGGTATCTGGAGATTGATGCCCTCAATGGCGGTCTTCTCTCCGAAACGCTTGGTTACGTTCCTGCATTCGATTATAGACATGGCGCAAAAATAGAAAAAAATCGCCTTATACAAGGCGACTTTTTCTTAAAAACTTGTTAAGTAATCGTCAGACTACTTCGCGCTGAGCGCCACCACGGAGCAAGGAGGCAGGGTCACCTCAAGTCCGGCCTTGGTAAGTTTGTAGGCCTTGAACGCGGCGGGAGCCACCTTGTCGGCGCTTCCGAAATCATTGTAGTCACGGGCGTCCCCTGATGTCAGCACGCGCGCTGAAAGCACCTCGGACACAGCCTTAGGGCTGTCAAAGGCCACGAGGACCTTCATCGGCTTCTTGAGGTCGGTGTTGACAAGGGAGATGTTCATCATGCCGTCCTTACGGGAAGCGGTCACGTCAACCTGAGGCACGTCAACCTTACGGTCACATGCCGTCTTAGGGGTGAGACAGTCGGCGGCGAGGTACTCGGCGTCCTGGTGGACATTGTACATCTCGAACACATGGTATGTCGGAGTGAGCACCATCTCCTTCTCGTTCGTGAGTATCATCGCCTGCAGCACATTCACGACCTGGGCGATATTGGCCATCTTCAGGCGGCGGGTGTACTTGTGGAAAATATCGAAATTGAGAGCCGCCACGATGGCGTCGCGCATGGTGTTCTGCTGGTACAGATGCCCCGGATTGGTGCCCGGCTCCACATTGTACCAGGTCCCCCATTCGTCCAGAAGGAGATCGACATTGCCCTGAGGGTCAAGCTCGTCCATGATGTCTATATGCTTCTTGAGCACATCCTCGATCTCTATGCTCTTGGAGAGGATGTTGTAATACTCCTTGTCGGAGAACTTGGTCGCCGCACCCTTGTCGCGCCAGTTGATGACGGTGTAGTAGTGGAGGGAGATGCCCTTCATGCCCTTGCGACCGATGTTCTTCATCAGCACGCGCGTCCAGTTGTAGTCGTAGTCAGACGCGCCGCTGGCGATCTTGTAGAGGCGGTTGCCGCTGTAGTCGCGGAGATATGTGGCATAGCGGCGGTAAAGGTCGCTGTAGTACTCCGGCGTCATGTTGCCGCCGCAGCCCCAGGCCTCGTTGCCGATCCCGAAATACTTCACCTTCCATGGCTCCTGCCGCCCGTTGGCGCGACGAAGGTCGGCCATGGTGCTCTTGGCGTCGGAGGTCATATACTCTACCCACTTGGCCATCTCCTCAACGCTGCCGCTGCCCACGTTGCCGCTGATGTAAGGCTCGATGTCCAGCATCTCGCAGAGATTGAGGAACTCGTGGGTGCCGAAACTGTTGTCCTCAAGCGTGCCGCCCCAGTTGTTGTTGGAAATGTACGCACGCTTCTCCTGAGGGCCGATTCCGTCCATCCAGTGGTAGTCATCGGCGAAGCATCCGCCAGGCCAGCGCATCACCGGAACCTTGAGAGCCTTCAGGGCATCGAATACGTCCTTGCGGTATCCGTTCACATTAGGCACGTCAGAATCCTCACCTACCCAAAGGCCGCCGTAAATGCAGCGCCCGAGATGCTCGGAGAACTGTCCGTAGATTTCTGCCGGAATGGTAACTCCGGTGCCGGCGTCGTGGATGCGGATGGTCGCGTCCTGGGCACTCAGGCCCACGGGACCGAGCAGGCATATGCCTGCCAACAAAATAGAATTAAGTCTGTTCATCTGGTTCGTGTCTTTTATGCAGTCAAACTTCACAAAAATAGGAAAAAAATCAGTAATTTCGCACATTATGGCCAAGTCATCAGTCAACATTGGAACACTCTGCGAACAAATTGTAACAGACATCAGGAACGGTGTCTTCAAGCCCGTGTACCTCCTGATGGGCGATGAGCCGTATTACCCCGAAATGGTCTGCAACGCCATACTCGAGAACTGCATTCCGCAAAGCGACAAGGACTTCAACGAGACGGTCCGCTTCGGTGCGGATGTCGATGCGGCCCAGATAACGGCGGCCGCAAGGCAATATCCGATGATGGCCGACAGGCAGCTGATTGTCGTGAAGGAAGCGCAGATGATGCCGGACCTTGAAGGGATGGCCACCTACTGCAGCGCCCCGCTGGAGAGCACGGTGCTCGTCCTTCTCATGCGCAAAGCCGCCGCAGACAAACGCAAGGCCCTGTACAAGTCCGTACAGAAGAACGGGATTGTGGTTGATTCACCTGCCATAAGGGATTATGAGATAGCCACCTGGATATCCTCCTATTATCGGGGAAGAGGTCTTGGCATCTCCCCGCAGGCGGCAGCCATGCTCGGGGAATATGCCGGCACGGATCTCTCCAAGATCGCGATCGAGACGGACAAACTCCTGAAAAACCTGCCCGAAGGGGCCAAAGAAGTCAGTGCCGAAGACATCGAGCGGAATGTCGGGATCTCCAGACAGTTCAGCATATTCGAGCTCACGAAAGCCCTCTCGCTCAAAGACGCCCCGAAAGCGATACGCATCGCCGAAGCCATATCCTCGGATGCAAGATTCTACCTCCCGCCGGCAATCAGCGCCATCTTCATGAATTTCAACCGCATACTGCGATATGGCGCTCTCCTGCGAGAGAATCCGAGACCCTCGACGGAAGACAAGGCCAGAGTGCTGGCCGGAGTGAGTCCTTATTTCTACCGCGAATACGACACGGCCGTCAAAAACTATCCCCTCCCCAAGGCTATGGAGGCGATATCGATGCTGTGCCGATATGACTACCTCGCCAAGGGAGGGGACGGTGGAACTGTCGCAGCCGACGAACTGCTCGTCGAGCTATGCGCCAGAATTGTCAGCCTTTGAGGCTATTTCTCGTATTTCTTCTCTTTGGTGCGGGTGAGTTTTTCTTTCATCGCATCCACGCAGCCTGTCACGGCGTTCTCGAAAGTGTCGGCGACTCTTTCGATGATGAGAGTGTCTCCCGGAATGCGAATCTGGATTCTTGCTTTCTTGCCATCCTTGGTGTCCTCAAGTGACACTTCGGCTTCATCTGCCACGCCGTCAAAGAATTTTGAGAGGCGTGAGACTTTCTTCTCGACGAACGCGGTGAGTTTCTCACCGGCATCGAATTTCAGGGATTTGAGCTTAATCTCCATAGTTGTTCCGTTTTTTGCCCGAAACCGGGCTGTTAACTTCCGTAAATATAACAAAAAATCGAGACAACACATAGGGAGGGACTATTTTCTCGGATAATCTTCCTCTGCCCCTCCGCGCCGCAAGGCGGACTACTTCCCTTCCGCGGACTCTTCCTTGGCCCGGGGATGAGCCTTGTCATAAACAGCCCGCAGGCGCTCTATGCTGGTGTGGGTATAGACCTGGGTCGCCGCGAGGGAAGAATGCCCGAGGAGTTCTTTGATGGAATTAAGATCCGTGCCGTCCTCCAGAAGCTCAGTGGCGAGCGTATGCCGGAGCATGTGAGGAGACTTCCGGCCGCCCACGCCGCCGCCCACGCCCAATTCCCGCTTGACCGCACGGTCTATGAACATCGGATAAAGCCTCGCTCCTTTAGGGGTCTGGAGGAGAGGGGCCTCCGGACGCAGGTCGACGCACTCCAAAGCCTCCAACGACTTCAGATACAGCTGCAGCTCGCCGGACAGAGTCGCGGTCAGAGGGGCCTCCCTCATCTTGCCGCCCTTACCACGGACACGGACCACCTTACGACCCATGTCCAGAGACTCCCTGTCAAGAGACGCCAGCTCGGCCCGACGCAGCCCCGTACAATACAGAAAACTGACAATCAGCCTGCGGAGCGCGGCCTCGTAAGAACCGGATTCCGGGACACTCGCCGTGGCGCTGAAATACCTTTCCATGGCATCGCGGCGGAAAAACTCCGGCAAGCGCTTCTCCTGACGGGGCTTTTTCAACATCCTTACGGGGTTGGAGCCGATGACGCCCTCCTTCATCAGGAAACGGCAGAAGCCGCTTAGAGCGCTGAGATGGAGCGAGACCGTCTTGGCGGACTCTTTCCGCCCGTCCATCAGATGCACCTCGTACGAGCGGAGAGTCTGGACATTCATGTATGAAGCCAGGGGCTCCTTCCCGTCATAGCCCGAAAAGGCCAGGAAATCATCCACGGCATCGCCATAAATCGCGCAGGTTCTCGGGGAATAGCGCCTTATGGCCCGGATATACTCTATGTACTTGTCGCGCATCACCGCTCCACGGCGTTGAGGCCGAGTTCAGGGGCGCGGAGACGCATATACGCGTCCGCTTCGGCGAAGTCATTGCCTATCACGCCGTCAAGGATAGCCTCCTTGACCATCTCCTTGAGCTCCCCGATCTCCTTGCACGGAGGTATGCCGTAAACCTGCATCACATATTCCCCGCTTATCGGATTCTTGAAGTTGCGGATGGCGTCTTTCTCCTCCACCTCCACGAGCTTGCGTCTGACGAGCTCAAAATTAGCCTTGATTCTAGCGACCTTGGTCTCGTTCTTGGAGGTGATGTCGGCATTGCAGAGCAGCATAAGGTCGTCTATGTCATCACCGGCGTCGAAGAGCAGGCGGCGCACGGCGGAATCAGTCACACCGTCATCCACAAGGGCTATGGGCCTGAGATGCAGCCGCACCAGCTTCGAGACATATTTCATCTCGTCCATGGACAGGGCCAGACGGCGGAAAATCGGAGGTACCATCCTCGCGCCTATCACGTCGTGGCCGTGGAATGTCCACCCTGCGGCCTTGTCATAGCGCTTGCTCGCCGGTTTGCCGATGTCGTGCAGAAGAGCCGCCCAACGCAGCCAAAGCAAGTGGTCGCGGCCTTCCTGCGGGGCGACATCCTCGCGGCGGATATTGTCCGTCACGGCAAGCGTGTGGGCGAAATTGTCCTTATGCCCCCGGCCGTCCACGGTCTCAACACCCTTGAGGGCCGACAGCTCCGGCAGTATGCGAGGCAGGAGTTCTGCAGAGTCAAGAAGATGGAAGGCAAGAGACGGACGGTCGGTGACCAGCATCTTGTCAAGTTCCTCGGCAATCCTCTCACGGGAGAGTATGCTGAGCCTGTCCGCCATGCGGCGCATGGACTCCATCGACTCCGGCACAATCCTGAAAGTCAAATCCTTGGTAGAGAGCTTCGCCGCGAAGCGCACAGCACGCAACATACGCAGCGGGTCATCAGAATAGGTCGTGTCGGGATCCAGAGGAGTGCGGATAATGCCGGCTGCAAGGTCGCGTATCCCGCCGAAAGGGTCTATCAGCGCGCCGAAATCGTCTTTCTGCAGAGAAAACGCCATCGCATTGATGGTGAAATCCCTCCGCATCTGGTCATCCTCTATGGTTCCGTCCTCGACTATAGGCTTGCGAGATTCCCGCCTGTAGGATTCCTTGCGGGCGCCGACAAACTCAATCTCGTCGCCTTCGAAGCGGAGCATCGCGGTCCCGAAGTTCTTGAAATACGAGACCCTCTTGTGGAGACGCTTGCCGACAGCCTCGGCGAAATCGATTCCGCTTCCCTCCACCACCACATCAATATCATTGCAAGGACGGCCCAGAAAGCAGTCCCTGACATATCCACCTATCACGAAGGCTCTCACCTTCCTTTCAGCCGCGACCTCCCCCAGAATCCGGAAAATCGGCTTTTCCAAAAATTGCGTTACAATTGACATATCATCTCCTCGTAGGAAGGGAAACTGTCGCACGGGACGAAGTTCCCCGATTCCAACTTGTAAAGATAGGTCAAATTTCCGTTTGTCAGCACCAAAAACCGTACACCGAGCACGGAATTGTAGCGCATCGCCTGTTCTATCACCTTCACGTCTATCGGGACATCCGGCCTCTTGCACTCCACCACGGCAAGCGGAGCGGCATTACGGTCATATACCAGTATGTCGGCCCGGTAAGGCTTGTCGCCGAAACGGAAACCCACCTCGCTCATCATCAGATGTGCCGGAACGCCGAACCTGTCCCTGAGTTGTATAATGAACCACTGCCGCACCTGTTCTTCAGGCGTGGCAGTGACATTCTTTTTTCTCAGAGGATCCCAGAGCTGCGAGCCGTTCACCTCTTCGCCTCCACGGCCGCGCCCTCAACAGGAAGACAGGCCTTATAATTGGCAATGTACTTATCGAAGCCCTCCACCTCCTTCTCGGAAGGGATGACCTCAACCCCGCCGTCACCGACAAAGACACACTTGTCCAGATAGTCCTCAAGGCTCAGGGCGTCAGGATTGTCGACGCGATACCTCGCCAGCAGGGCGATGCCCCAGGCTCCGCCCTCCCCGGCCGTCTCCATCACGAAAATCGGCGAATTCAAGGCGGCGGCGAGGATACGCTGCCCCACCTCAGGGGTCTTGAAGAAACCCCCGTGAGCCGAAATCCTGTCAACTTCCACCTTCTCCTCCCTGAAAAGCAAATCGTTGCCTATCTTGAGCACCGCGACAGCGGCATAGAGCTGGGCACGGAGGAAATTGGCCAGATTGAACTTGTCCGAAGCGGAGCGCACGAAGAGCGGCCGCCCGTCTGAGAACCCGGTCACAGGCTCGCCGGACACATAGTTGTAGGCCACCAGCCCCCCACAGTCAGGATCACCCTCAAGGGCATGGTTGAAAAGCCTGTTGAAGAGCCCGGACTCATCCGTCGGGACGCCGAGCAGCTTCTGGAAGTCTCCGAACATCCTGACCCACTCGTTGAACTCCGAGGTGCAGTTGTTGCAGTGCACCATGGCCACCGGACTGCCGTCCGGAGTAGTCACCATGTCAATCACCTCGTACGGGCGTGAGAGCGGCTTCTCCAGCACTATCATCGAGAACGAAGAAGTGCCGGCGGACACATTGCCGGTGCGCTTGCGGATGGCATTGGTGGCGACCATACCAGTACCGGCGTCACCCTCCGGCGGACACATCGGCACTCCGGCCTTGAGTCTTCCGCTAGGGTCGAGTTTCATCGCGCCGGCTTCCGTGAGATATCCGGCATCCTCACCGGCCATAAGGGCCTTAGGCAGGATGTCCCTGAGTTTCCATGGGAACCCCTTGGAAGACACGAGATCGTCGAATTTACCTATCATCTCCTCAGAATAGTCCCCCGCCCCGGAATCGACAGGCAGCATCCCGGAAGCGTCGCCTATGCCGAGCACGCGGCGGCCGCTGAGCTGCCAATGGATATAGCCGGCAAGCGTGGTGAGAAAGTCGATCCTGCCGACATGCTCCTCACCGTCAAGAATGGCCTGATAGAGGTGCGAAATGCTCCAGCGGAGCGGTATGTTGAAGTCGAAGAGTTCAGAGAGTTCACGGGCGGCCCGTCCTGTGTTGGTGTTGCGCCAGGTGCGGAAAGGCACGAGGATATTGCCGTCCTTGCCGAACGGCATGTATCCGTGCATCATGGCGCTGATGCCTATCCCGGCCAGACGCTCCAGCTCGACACCGTAGCGGGAGCGCACATCAGAGCAGAGATCCGCGTACGAAGCCTGAAGCCCTGACCAGATCTCATCGATGCCATATGTCCACAGACCGTCAACAAGCTGGTTCTCCCAAGTATAACTGCCCTGGGCTACTGGGTGGTTGTCCGAGCCGATCAGGACAGACTTGATCCTCGTCGACCCGAGTTCTATACCAAGTATCGCCTTGCCGGAAGCGACAAGTTCTTTGGCCTTGAGCGTGTCCATTATTTAAGGGCTTTATCGAGCATATAATAGACCTCATTGTAGCGAAGCTCCTTCTTGAACTCCGGGATTGTGGTCTTCTCGCTGATATGGAGCATCTCGATGTCTGCGATTTCGGCATAGTCCTCCCAGTATTCAGCCGTAAGGCTGTATGAGAAAGCCGAGTGGTGTGTGCCGCCGGCGATGATCCAGGCAGCCGCGCCGACCTCGAAATCAGGCATCGGAATCCAGAGGGCCGAGGCCACAGGAAGTTTAGGAAGCGGCTTCGGCTTGATGCACTCCACATCTGCGGCGATGAGGCGGAAACGATTCCCCATGTCCACTACTGTAGCCGCGATTCCCCTGCCTGTCTTGCTGGTGAAGACAAGGCGCGCCGTCGGAGTCTTGCGCACACCGATGCCGAGCTCGTGCACTTCCAGACGAGGCCTTGACGCCGCGATGAGCGGGCACACCTCAAGCATATGGGACTGCAGGATGGCGGAACGCGCGCCGTCGAAATTAAGAGTGTAGTCCTCGAGGAAAGAGCATCCGCCCTCAAGGCCCTGGCTCATATACCATACGGAACGGTAGAGAGCGGCAGTCTTCCAGTCACCCTCCGCACCGAAACCATACCCTTCAGCCATGAGACGCTGGGACGCAAGGCCCGGAATCTGGTCAAAACCGCGGCCCGTCTTCTCCACATCCACATCTCCGAGGTCATCGAAGTTGGTGGTGAAGCACTTGGCTCCGGTGTCCTTGAGGACAGCCCGAAGCGTAAGCTCAGCCTTGGCGGAATTCCACACCTTCCTGTAGGCGACGCCCGACTTGTCCTCAAGGGACGCGTCGTGCTCATAAAGCCTGAAATATTCAGCCACAAGCGCATCCACGTCGGCATCAGCCACAGCGTCGAAATAAGGCATCACAGAGCTGAACGGCATATAGTCCACATGATACCCGAGCCTCATCTCTGCCTCCACCTTGTCTCCGTCAGTCACGGCCACATTGTTCATCTGGTCGCCGAAGCGGATGACGCGGCAGTCCTGGGCGTCTGCCCACGCCGCGGCCACTCTCTCCCATACGGCGATATGTCCGAGGGTCTGAGGATCCTTCCAGTAGCCGACCACAGTCTTGTGAGGCTTGCGCATCCTCGCGAGTATGTGTCCGAACTCCCTGTCTCCGTGGGCGCTCTGGTTGAGGTTCATGAAATCCATGTCCATGCTGTCCCAAGGAATCTCCTCGTTGAACTGGGTGTGGAGATGGAGGAGAGGCTTGCGGAGCCTCTGGAGTCCATGGATCCACATCTTGGCAGGCGAGAAAGTGTGCATCCAGGCGATCACGCCGATGCACTTCGGCTCAGCCTCGGCGCGGCTCATCACATCGGCGACTTCTGCAGACGAATTGGCCGTCCCCTTGTATACGAGTTTCACGGGAAGTATGCCGGAGGCGTTCATGCCGTCCACCATCTTCTGTGAATGTCCATCCACCTGCACGACGGCATCTCCGCCATAGAGCAGCTGGGCTCCGGTCACAAACCAGACTTCAAGATTGTCAAATGCTTTTATCATGATTTATTTCTTTTTGATTTGTCCATAATACGCCCCCGGCCCATGTTTCCGGGAGAAATGCTTTTCGATCAGCAGCGGGTTCATCGTGAGAGCGGGGTTGATTCCGAATGAGATGCTGGCCATCTTGGCCACCTGCTCCAGGACCACTGCGTTGTAGACGGCCTCGTCCGCATCCTTGCCCCAGGTGAACGGGCCGTGGTTCTTGACCAGCACGCCCGGAGTATGCACGGGGTTCAGGCCCTCGAAACGGCGCACGATGACATTGCCTGTCTCGAGTTCATATTCACCCTTGACCTCGGATTCGGTCATATCCGGTGTGCAAGGCACCGCGTCGTGGAAATAGTCCGCATGCGTAGTGCCGATATTCGGGATGTCCAGCCCGGCCTGAGCCCAGGAGGTGGCATAAGTGGAATGGGTATGCACCACTCCCCCCGCCTGAGGGAAGGCCTTATATAGCACGACATGCGTCGGAGTGTCAGATGAGGGGTTGAGACGGCCCTCGACCACCTTGCCGTCAAGGTCCACCACGACCATGTCTTCCGGCTTCATGTCGTCATAGCTCACCCCTGACGGCTTTATCACCACCAGCCCGCTCTCGCGGTCTATGGCAGAAACATTGCCCCAGGTGAAAAGCACCAGCCCGTGCCTGACAAGGTCGAGGTTGGCCCGGCAGACTTTGTCTTTAAGTTCTTCGAGCATATTACCAAAGTATTATATAGAGCGCCGCCACGATCGCGCAGATCACGGCTGCCCAGACATTGTATGACTTGCTGGTATGGAAGAGTTTCAGATCCACCGGCAGGGCCTTCGGGTCGGCCTTCTTGTCACGCGCGTCGCTGTAAAGCCAGATGGCCTGTCCGCCGACAAGGACGCCGAAGAATATGAAAGCCTGGAAGCCGATATCGTTGAGATAGGCGATGACGTTGTTCTCAGGCGTCGCAGAATCAGGAAGCAGGGCGCCCCAGACAATCACCACGAGAGCAAGAACCACGAAGAAAAGGCCGGCGAAGCCCATCCTGCGGGCCCACTTGACCATAGTCTCCTGATCTTTCTGCTCAGGAAGCTCGACCGCGACGAACTTCTTGTCGACAAGCGACATCAGCACGAAGAAGACGAGCAGGATAATGAAGATATAACCGGCCCTGAGCTGGAACGGCACACCGCCGAGGAAAATCTTGAACAGCACCCCGAGAGGTATGGTGATGATGGCGGTCCACACTGCGGCACGGCTGGATGCTCGCTTCCACAACAGACCGAGACCGAACACCACAATGATGCCTGGATAGATGAATCCGGAATACTCCTGAATGTACTGGAACGCCTGGTCAAGGCTGCCGAGGAGAGGTTCTACCGCGACAGCGGCGATCACCAGGGCGGCAAGCGAAGTGAGGCGGCCGACACTGACAAGTTTCTTGTCAGAAGCGTCTTTGTTGATGTACTTCTTGTAGATATCCATCGTAAAGAGGGTGGAAGTACTGTTGAACATGGACGCCAGGGAAGATATGATGGCCGCAGAAAGCGCGGCGAAAGTCAGGCCCTTGACACCGGTAGGGGTGAAGTTGCGGACAAGCCACGGATATGCGTCATCCGCCACATTGATCGAGCCCTGCAAGCCGCTGAGCAGCTCCGGACGGAGCGAGATGTAATATGCGCAGATGCCCGGGAGAACCACGATGAAAGGAATGAGTATCTTGAGGAACCCGGCGAACACCAGACCCTTCTGCGCCTCGTCCACGCTCTTGGCGGCAAGACCCTTCTGGATGATGTACTGGTTGAAGCCCCAGTAACCGAGATTGGTGAGCCATACGCCGCCCACGACGGCCGCGATACCAGGGACATTGGCGAAGGCGCTTGCCCCGTGGCTTTCCTGGATCACGAGGTGCAGGTGGCTGTCATTGAGATGTTCACCGCTGGTGAGGTCCGCGAAAAGATTGTTCAGACCGGCGAGAGCCCCGGCGCCGTCACCGACAGCCCTGAGGGCGAAGTATGCCGTGACCAGACCGCCGCCGACAAGGAAGAACACCTGCAGAACATCGGTCCATGCGACAGATGCGAGACCTCCGTAGATAGAGTAGATTCCGGCGATTATGAAGAGCAGCAGCACGATCACCATCCTCATGGAGATGGAGAAGCTGCCGACGACGAGCGTCGCGCCCTGGAGGCCGAGAATCTGCTCGATGGCGAGGGCTCCGAGCCATGCCACGGAAGTCAGGTTGACGAACACATAGAGGAAAAGCCACAAGATGGAGAATGCAAGGCCGACCCCGTCCGTGTAGCGTTCGCGAAGGAACTGCGGGATGGTGAAGATCTTGCGCTTAAGCATCACAGGCAGCAGGAACTTGCCGATGACGACGAGGGTCACCGCGGCCATGAGCTCATATGCGGCGGTGGCGATGCCGTCCGCGTAGCTGGTACCGGACATGCCGATGAACTGCTCCGCGGAGATGTTGGCCGCTATGAGCGAAGCGCCCACAGCCCACCATGTCAGGCTGTTGCCTGCGAGGAAATAGTCACTTGCGCTCTTCTGATGGCCTTTCTTGTTGCGTCCGAGGAAAAGGCCGAGAGATATGAGCACCGCGAGATATACCAGGACGATGACAAGGTCAACGGTCCTGAAGCCGGAAGCGGCGATTTGCTGAAAAACACCCATGGCCCCGTCTTATCTGATGTAGAATGCGTAAATGCACCTGCCGGTATAGGTCTCACCGGGACGGAGCACGGTAGAAGGCCACTGCGGCCTGTTAGGACTGTCAGGATAGTGCTGAGTCTCAAGGCATATGGCCGCCCTCTTCTGGTACACCACACCTCCCTTGCCGCTTATGCTGCCGTCAAGGAAATTGCCGGTGTAGACCTGCACTCCCGGCTCATCGGTGTAGACATCCATAGCGATGCCGGTCAGTGGACAGTAGAGCGTGGCCGCCACTTTGCTCAAATCACCCTTGGTGTCGAGCACCCAGTTGTGGTCATAGCCGCTTCCGTTGCGTATCTGCTCGTCAGAAGTGTCGTTGATCCTGTCGCCTATCCTTTGCATGGCGGTGAAATCCATAGGTGTGCCGGCCACAGGGACATTCTCTCCAAGGGGGATGCTGAAGCGGTCGATAGGAGTGAACTCGGATGCATTGACATAGAGGCTGTCCTCCACTATGCTGCGGGTCGGATCCCCGCTGAGGTTGAAATATGAGTGGTTGGTCATATTTATGACCGTAGGAGCTGTCGTCGTGGCGCTGTAGCTGATATCAATCTTGTTGTCCTCGGTGAGGGTGAAAGTCACGAAAGCGGTCACTGCACCCGGGAAACCGTTGTCCCCGTCCGGAGAGTCGATACGGAACTTGACATGGCTCGCGTCCGCCTCGACCATCTTGTACGGCTGATACTGCCACCCGGTAGGCCCGCCGTGAAGACAGTTGCGGAAGTTGTTCTTGGGGAGTTCATACTCCTTGCCGTCAAGTGTGAACTTCGCCTCCGCGATGCGGTTGGCGTAGCGTCCGATGGTGGCGCCGAAATCACTCTGGTGATTCTCCGGATAATAGTCCTCGACCTTGTCGAAGCCGAGCACCACGTCACGCTTGACGCCGTCCTTGTCCGGCACGAGGACAGAAGTGATGCGGCCGCCGAAATTGGTGACCGTAACCTCCATCCCCGCCTTGTTCTTCATGGTGTAGAACGCATCGCCCTGCTCAGCTGAAGGCGAACAGGCCGCAAGAGGCAAGGCGCATAGGCCCAGCATTAGCTTGTAGATATTTTTCATATAAAACAAATGTTTGTCCGATTGGTTACAGTTGTTGCAAATTTACCCAAAAATCTCATAGTATATCACAAGCCCGCGCAACAAAAACATTTATTCGCGTTACTTTGAACGATTACTGTTACATCATGACCTGCCAGCAATCCCGTCTGCGTCCCTGACAAGGGATAATTTGGAAAATCCGGACACCTTACATAATTTTGCGCCACCAAAAAGAAACGACATGGACAAGATAAAGAATCCATACCTCCCTCTCAGGGACAAAGGTTACAATTGCTTCGCCTGCTCACCATGGAACGACAAAGGACTCAAAATGGAGTTCTGGGAAGACGGAGACGGCATAGTGTCGGTCTGGACAGCCTCCGAAGACTATCAGAGCTGGACGGAAACCCTGCACGGCGGGATACAGGCCACGCTGCTGGACGAGGTCGGAGGATGGTATGTGACACGCAAACTCCAGACGGCCGGCGTGACCTCAACCCTCAACATCCGATACCGCAAGACTGTCCCGGTCGGAGAGCCGCTTGAGATCAGGGTACGCCTCAAGGAGATGAGACGAAACCTCGCGGTGATGGAAGGGAGCATCAGCTGCGGAGGCAAGACATGCACTACCGCAGAGATCACTTATTTCACCGTATCGCAGGAACGCGCCCGCGAAGAGTTCTTCTTCAACGGCTGCGAACTGGAAAAAGACTAAGGATAGACGAAGCGGAGTTCTCCGCTCTCAGCCAGGCCCAGCATATCTGCCGCCACTGCCTTCGCCCCCGCGAGGTCGTGGAAAGTGCAGTTTCCGCATTCATCGGGACGCGTGCCTGGGATTTCACCCTCATAATCGGCTATGAACCGGAACATTCCGGTCAAGGCACGGATCAGGCTCTCATATCCGGAAGTCCCGGCGGTGAAGTCCCCGGCGACTATCAGATAAAAGCCGGTAAGGCAGCCCATCGGGCCGAAATAGACAATCTTGTCCCGCCATCCCTCCAGATTGCGCAGATAAGTGGCCCCCAGATGCTCTATGGTGTGGGCGGACTCCGGACTCATGAACGGCTCGACATTAGGACGCCTGACACGGATGTCTATCGTCGTGGCCGTCTCGCCGCCGATCCTGTCCTTGCGCGAGACATATATTCCTTTGAGAAGCTTTGTGTGGTCTATAGTGAATGACGCTATCTTTTCCATTAGAAGTTGATTTAGAAGTTGTTTTGATTTATGTTGAAAATTCTTTTACTTGCTTTTTCGCCATATTTTTTCCTGGCTTTTTCGGTCAGATAGTTCTACTATCTTTCTCAAAATCCAGAAAAAACTCTGACAGAAAAAATCTTCATAAAATTTATGACAAATAAATTCAAAACAACTTCTTATGCTGAAATCAAATGATCCAGAACGGCTTTGAGGGCACCGTTCAGCAGCCCCGGGGCCTCCGCCCAGAAATCACTGTACGCAGGAGCTCCCGGACAGAGAGGCGCATCGCTCACCATACGGACGGAGAGGAAAGGCACGGCGTAGCGCAGGCAGGCCTGCGCAAGGGAGCCGCTCTCCATATCAACGCCAAGAGCCCCAGGGCAGGCGGCGGCAATCTCGGCAGCCTTCTGCGCACTGTCCACGAACCAGTCTCCGGAAGCCATGCGGCCTGTATGGACCGTATAGCCAAGCCCCGACAGGGCGGATTCAAGCCCGCAGATGCCGGGCAGAGACAAATCATAGAACGGAGGACCTCCCTGCACCTGTCCGAACGCATTGGGAGTGCCGCACCAGACATCATGGTAAATCACGGAAGATGCGAGGATCAAGTCTTTCTGGACTATGCTCCCGTCGGCGCGCAGAGTGCCGCAAACCCCGGTAGACACAAGGCAGTCAAGGTCGAACTCCTCAATCATCGCAGCGGCGCAGATGGCGGAATTCACCTTGCCTATCCCGGACAGGGACGCCGTCACCTCCGCCCCGGCATATTCGCCCCTGCGGAAAATGAAGCCTCCCCGGCCCTTGTGCGCCTCCAGCCCGAGCCCGCCCTCAAGCAGACGGAGTTCGGATTCCATCGCGACCGTTATCCCTATTCTTCTCATTATGGCCTGAGTCCGCTGCCTCCCTGCAGAGTTATGGTCTCGCCAGTGACATAGTGGGCCTCCGGAGAAGCGAGGAACACACATACCGGCCCTATATCATCGGCCGGATCCGCGAAATGTCCGAGAGGAATCCCCTGTATGGTCTTCTCGAAAAGATCCGGATACTGCTCCTTCCACTGCTGCAGGCTCTCGGTCATGGCCAGAGGACATACCACATTGACCCTCACTCCGTCCGGCCCCCACTCTGCGGCGGCCACACGCGAAAGCCCGCGTATGCCCTCCTTGGCGGCAGCGTATGAAGACTGCCCGAGCTTTCCGAAAAGCCCGGCGCCGGACGCGAAGTTTATCACCGAGCCCTTGACGGCCTTAAGGGCCGGGAAGCACTCGCGCATATAGAAGAATGCGGCATACAGGCCCGAATCTATCGCCAGGTCGAAGTCCGCCTTGCTGTGTTCCACAAGGGGAAGTCCCGACTTGGAGGTCTGGGCATTGTTGACCAGTGTGTTGATCTTTCCGAAACGGTCGAGAGCGGCCTTGACCACTGACTTGACAGAAGCTTCATCAGCCCCGTCGGCCACAAGCGGCAGCACTTCGATACCGTATTCTGATTCAAGTCTTTCCTTGGCGGAGAGGAGGCGGGATTCCGTACGTCCCGTAATCACAAGATTGGAGCCTTCACGGGCAAATGCCGTCGCGAGTCCGAACCCGATACCCTTACCGCCGCCGGTGATAAGGGTCACATTGTCCTGGAGTCTTTTCATATCAATCAAAAAGAGCCGCGCGTGTGTTGCACGCAACTACGAGCCTGTTTCGCTGCAAATTTCATTCCGCCAGTTTCCTCATGTCGCTCCGGTAGCGGAGGAAAAAGAACACCCCTGCGATGGTGAGTCCCACCGGAAAACCGAGCCAGATTCCAAGAAGTCCGAGACTCGTCTTGAAACCAAGCAGATACGCCACCGGAATGGCTATGATATAATAGCTCACGAAAGCCACTTTCATGATAGGCTTCACGTCCTGAAGTCCGCGCAGGACATTGGCGAAGCAGAGCTGCAGCCCGTCGCCGAACTGATAGGCGAAGAGCACGAAGAACAGGGACACGGCCATCGCCGACACCTCCGGAGAATCCGTGAAGACCCCGGCCGCCTGGTAACGGAAGATATACAGAAGGACGGAAAGCGTCGCCGAGATGCACACGATCATCCCGTAGCCCTTACCGGCATATTCCCGCACGCCCTTGTAGTCCCCGCGCCCGCAGGCGTTGCTGACAAGTATGGACAGGGCGAACGACAAGCCCTGCATCATGAGGAAGAAGAGCTGCGAAATCGTGATCACCACCTGATGGGCGGCAAGTTCAATGACCCCCAGCCACCCCGCCATCACGGCGGCGAAGGTAAACGAAGAGGTTTCCAGGGCCATCTGTATCGCCACCGGGTAGCCGACAGTGAATATGCTCTTCATCTCGGCGAGCGACAACACGGCCTCCTTGATGGCACGGGCGTACTGCCTGAGACTCTTGGAGAACAATATATATAATAGGAACGCCGCGAAAATCAGGATACGGGAGAACAATGTGCTGATACCTGCGCCGACAAGTCCCATCTCCGGGAATCCGAGCTTTCCATAGATCAGCACCCAGTTGCCGAAGATGTTGACGACATTCCCGAGAAGCAGGAAAACCATCGACACCACAGGCCGGCAGATACCGTCCGTGAACTGCTTGAGGGTGTTGAACCCCAGTGAGAAGAGCGTCGAAATGCCCACTATCACAAAATACGGCCTTATGAGAGGCAGCAGTTCCGGCTCCTGCCCGAAATGTCCGAGAAGGGCGTACACCACGGCGAGCAGCACAACACTGGCCAGACCTATCAGACCGTTCACGACCAGACCGTTGCGCAGGGTGAGGCCGACAGAGGCCACATCTCCCCTTCCGTTATGCGAGCCGATGATGGGCGTCATCCCCGCTGCGAAGCCCAGTTCGGTCATTATCAGCAGATTGAGGATATTGTTGACAAATGATGACGCGGCAAGTTCATCCACGCTGTGCCAACCTATCATAATGTTGTCGGCGAACGCCAGGATTATCACGCACGCCTGTCCGAGCATGATCGGCAGGCCGATTTTAAGAATCTCCCCTATTTTTCTCATATCATCCTTTTCAAGTCATTTCCCTCCACGGGAAAAGGGCGGCAAAGTTACAGACATTAACTAAAAAATGCAAAGAGAGATAAAATCATTATATTTGAACCCCAATCACAGTTTACGATATGGACTACAAGAACTCGCACAAGTCACATCCCTGGCACGGCATCAGCCTCGGAGACAATGTCCCGGATGAAGTCAGGGCATTCATAGAGATAGTTCCGACAGACACGGTCAAATACGAGGTGGACAAAGAATCCGGATACCTCTCGCTCGACAGGCCGCAGAAATTCTCGAACATCGTCCCTTCGCTATACGGATTCCTTCCGCGCACATACTGCGCAGCCAAGATGGCGGAACTCACCAACATCGCGCTGGGCAGACAGGACATAGAAGGCGACGGGGATCCCCTGGACGTCTGCGTGCTCACGGAGAAGGACGTGACCCACGGCGACATCATCGTACGTGCAAGGCCCATAGGCGGGCTCAGGCTGCTCGACCACAAGCAGGCCGATGACAAAATCATAGCCGTCCTGAAGAACGACGCCGTCTACGGCCAGTACAACGACATCAACGAGCTCCCGCCGGCCATCACAAGAAGGCTCGTGCACTATTTCACCACCTACAAGGACATCCCGGGCGAAAAGACCCCGAGAATGGAGTTCATCGAAATCTACGGAGCCGACACGGCCAAGGACGTCATCCGCCGCTCAATGCTGGACTACGAGGACATGACCGCATCGGCATGATGCAAACTCCACCACGATGTTAAGTAAGCGGCAAAAAATAAGTTGCCGCAGATTTGGCAAAGATTTTTGTGGATAGATTTCTTTTTGAAGAAGGAGTGTGCCGGTGGCACATGACTGATGAAAAAAGGAATTTTGACCAAAAAGATTGCCCAAGGTGATGCAACTTATTTTTTAACGATTACTAAGGGGCCGTAAAAAGGAAAATCCACCACAGAATGCTCTGTGATGGATTTTAGTGGAGATGGGCGGAACAGAACCAAGCATATAACCCTCTTCAGACACCCCTGTTTTAATGATTTCTATTGCCTTTTTTGTAGTCGAAGGCGCTCGACTATGAGCAAATTTGGGATATTATCAAGGTTCGGGAGACGTTCGAAAATGAATATTAAGCGCAATTCTTCTTTCCGTCTTTTCGCTTATGGGAAGGACTAGGACAAATACCAGGTCCGACTTCGGGTCACCTTCAACGGCCAGCGAATTGACTTCTCCACAGGGTGTCAACTATCCTCGATTAAGGTAAATGAGAAGCATCCAACAACATCCGAGATTTCCCAGAAATACAAAGAAAGGATATCCGGCACGACTCCCCAGAAGCCTAAACCTGAGCCGAAAATGGCTGAGGCCAAGGAGAAGCCATTGGGCTTTTTCGAAGTCTTTGATATGTTCATGAAGGAATGCGGTGAGAAGAATGCCTGGACAGTAGCGACCTCCAAGAAAATGGATTCGTTGCGTGTTGATCTCATGGCATTCAAGAAGAACATCTCTTTCGAGAATCTGACAGATTCCACCCTCGCCAAATTCGTTGCCTATCTTCGAAACGAGAAGAAACTGCGTACCCCTCGAAAAAAGAAGGCGGACAGGGACGACGAGGATACAGATGCCCTTATAGGCGTGAAGAATTCGATGATTGAAAAGAAACTTGGGTTTCTGCGTTGGTTCCTGAAATGGGCGACCGATCACGGATACAACGACAACCTGGCATATCGAGCCTTCCATCCTACCCTGAAGAAGACACAGAGACAGGTGATCTACCTAACAAAAGAGGAACTCTCCAGAATCAGGAATCTGGAACTGGATCAGGATCACTCACGGCTTGAACTGGTACGTGATATCTTTCTCTTCCTTTGTTTCTCGAGGCTTCGCTATTCGGACGCATATAACCTTCGGAGGGGTGATATCAAAGAGGATTCCTTTGAAAGCGTCAATATCAAAACGTGGAAAAGGGTTTCGATAGAATTCAATGAAATCACCTCGGACATCCTGCAGAAATACAAGGACTTCCCGTCGAAAGACGAGAGAGCCCTGCCTTGTTATACGAACCAGGCGCTTAACCGTGAAATCAAGGAATTGTGTCAACTGGCCGGAATAAACGACGAGATCCATGCCGTCTCATACAAAGGAAACGAGCGAAAGGAAGAGCGTCATCCAAAATGGGAATTGGTTGGAACGTATACCGGACGGCGTACCTTCATCGTCAACGCCCTGTCCATCGGAATCCCGCCGAATGTTGTCATGAAATGGACGGGGCACAACGATTACAAGGCCATGAAGCCTTACATCGACATCGTTGACTTCATCAAGGCGGAGTCTATGACGAAGTTCAACGGATTGTTGTAGAAAATGACTAACTTCGTACCAAAGAAAAACGACATGCTGAACGCAGATACCATACTACCCCTTTTGAAGGATACCGAAAACGAACGGACCGAACGTACTACATCGAAGGATGCCAAGGAGAAGTTCGGGCAAGCGATATGTGCCTTCGCCAACGACATTATGAACACCGGGGAGCCAGGCTACTTGTTTATAGGAGCCAACGATGACGGTAGTCTTTCGGGGCTGAAGTACACGGATGCTCTCCAGAAAGACCTCGCTGGCATACGCAGTGAGGGTAACATCCTTCCCCAACCCGTGATGCAGGTTTACAAGATAGCGTTACCGGAAGGAGATGTCGCTGTCGTTGAAGTTCAGCCCTCCAAACTTCCGCCCGTCCGTTACCGTGGCCGTATTTGGATTCGGGTCGGTGCTCGTAAAGCCATTGCAAACGAGGAAGAAGAACGCATCCTAATGGAGCGCAGGGAATTCAATACCCCTAACTTCGAGTCTGAGCCATGCCTTGATGCGACATTGGAAGATCTTGATACGGATCTCTTCCGCAACCCCCTGCTTCCGGCTATGGTCGATGCAAAGGAGATAAAGAAGGACAAGCGGCCCATCGAAGTTCAGATGGCCTCTCTGGGACTTTTCTACTTACCCTACAATTGTCCGACTAATGCAGGCATCCTGCTGATTGGAAAGAATCCTACGCGTTTTATCCCCAGCGCCAGCATCCAGTATGTCCAGTTTGAAGGACTTACCCGTGGCACTAAGGTCCTCAACGAGCGCCTTTTCAAAGGGAATCTTCTCACAGAACTACATAACCTGGAGCAGTTTGCGGAATTCACCCTGGAGCGTAAGAGACCGGAGCTTGTAACCGGGTTCCGCGATACCAATTTCATCGGTTATCCGCATAATGCGACACGTGAACTCCTGATGAACATCTGCCAGCACAGGGCGTATAACGGTAGCAATGCTCCAGCACGCGTCTATGAATACGCTGATCGACTTGAATTCGATAATACTGGAAACCTGTACGGCAAAGTTAGGCCCGAGAATTTCCCCACGGAAACTGACTATAGAAACCCGCTCATCTCCAGCGTCATGAAGGCCTTGAATTACGTCAACCGCTTCGGAATGGGCATCCGGATGGTCACTGAAGAGTTGGAAGCCAATGGGAATCCACCGGCTGAGTTTGTTTTCTCTGAACCGTCCTCCTTCAAAGTTATTGTGAAGTCTGCTGATCCTTATGTGAACCAGAGTTCACAAATAAGTTCACAAGAACAGTCTCAATCAGGTTCACAAGATGGTTCACAAAAAACGCATGAGAGGATCTTGGCATTGATTCGAAAAGATAAATATATCACAGCAAGTGAAATAGCTGGAGAGTTGGGTATATCAACTCGGGCCGTCTGGAAACAAATCGCAAAACTTCGAGGAGAGTATCTCGAGCATAAAGGCCCCAAAAAAGGTGGCTATTGGGAAATCCTTAAATAATATGATTATCTCCCTCGGTGTTCCGAGGGATTTTCGTTCCTTATAGACAATTGTGTCGACATTGTCTACACAATTGAGGAGCATTTTCAGCAACGGCAAGAATTACCTCTTTTTGCCGCATAAAAGCGAGCGGCTTTATGTACAATGCTGCTGTTGTGAAGCGGCAAAACACTGCAAAAACACATGCTTTCCCGGAGGCTTTCTCTATGTATCCGGGAGGCTGGATCTTGGCTTAAAACCGATTCAAAATACCATTTTTGAGTACCATTTTCAAGAGTTTGACCTGCATTTTCGAAAAATACCGCAAAAAGTTGCATATAGGCACTTGCAAGTTAGATTTTCTTCCTAACATATTCGGAAATTATCAATAATCAATAAGAAGCAAAATGAGAACAGAAGATGAAATCCAAGCGAGACAACAAGAATTCATTAACGCCTATAAGTTCAAGAATCAGGAGTATACTTCCAAAATGAAAGCATGGGAAAGCGCGATCAATGTCTCTGTAAAAACAAGAGGATTATAACAATCGAATAAGGATTGGGCAGTGTCAAAAAAGTTTGTCAGTATTTCTTAAGTAGATGTGGTGTCAGAATGAGTTGGCTGGTGTTCCGCCCGTATGTCCGATTGACCGCCAAGTATTGCAAGAGTGTTACAGAGTTCTTCAAGTTAAAAACACTGGATCACGAGATTTGCTTGATTGTGGAACGGCATGATCAAATCTCGATGACAGGGAACTCTATAAACGTCTGGTAGATATAACGGAGAGAGTTGCCGCACTGCAAGAAGAGCCACGTACTGCTATCTGGGAACTGTTTACCTTCAAAGAACCTGATAAATAGGCTACTATATATTCTCCAAGAAGAATTATTTGTCCACCTTGGCCACCTGTAGACGAAGTAGACAGTGAACATGAGTGGACAAGATAACGAAAAAAGCTCGGCTTGGCCGGGCATTCTCCGTTAGAGGATGGAGGTGAAGATAGCGGCGACATTTTCCTTACCATCATTCGCTAAGAGTTACCCGTCTGCATACATCTTTTCTCAGAAAAATATAGTTAAAAATGGGATACGATTTGGGATATTTTTAATAGAAAATCCCTCCCGGAACATTCTGAGAGGGATTTTAGTGGAGATGGGCGGAGTCGAACCGCCGTCCAAACATCGTCCCGATGGGCTTTCTACACGCTTATTCCTCCTTTGGTTTTCGACCGTGGCCTGCCGGAAGACGGGCCAGCCGCGGCTTATCCTCTGGAAACTTGAGGAGACTTAGAGGCGTCCATCTCCCGCATCCGGTTTTGATGATACCCCTTTACCCAGACTGAACCGGCCTAAAGCTGGAGGGATATACGTCAGAGCCGCAACCTTGGCGGCGCCGATTGATGCTCAGTCTCTTGGGGACTAGCAAGCGTATGAGTAGTTGTAGTTGCCAGTTATGGCTTGAAGACTGGGATTAACGGGCCAGCCTCCTACGCCCGACGTGCTTACCGACCAAAATCAATGCTGTCAAAACCAGAACATCCCCATTCAGTCGTATGTCGTCCTCTCACGAGGACAGCGCAAAGATATAAAAAATGCATGAAACCGCCACAACGCGGGCGGAAGAATACTATTCGTCATCCCGGAAATCCTGGAGAGGGCCGCGGTAATCGAACTTATACCTGCGTCCGTCCGCTTCCACCGCGGCTTCGATCAAGAAAACCTTCTCCCCGTCCCTCCTGTCCACGATGTTGACCTTCAGGAGTCCGGATGTCACGGAGTAGAAGCGCGTCACGGCAGAGTCAGGCAGCCTCTCGGCCACGAATGATGTGCCATATTTGAAAGGACTTCCCGCCGGAGGACACAGAATAGAAGGACAAGAAAGGTCAGTCGACGACGAATAAACGCCTTCTGGAATCAAGTCCGCATCCGAACTTACGCAAAGCTGCAGGGACAGTGCCGCTCCCGGAGAGGTGAAAGAGAACAGCTCATCGTCAGTACGTCCCTGAACAAGGAGAAGTCCAAGGCCGCAACAGTCATCCTTGGAGACAGGGTAGTCGTAAACGGCCGCCCACGTCGGTTCATACGACACCGCATCATCCGACAAACCCATCTTGTCGCAAGCTCCGGACAAAAAGGCCGCAGCCAACATAAGAACGATTCCATACTTCTTCATACGAACAAAAGATGCAATATCGGGCCGGATTATTGCATCAGTCCGGAGAAATCAACTTTTTTGAAAATTTTTCAGAAAAAATTTGCGGATTAAAATATTTGTAGTACCTTTGTCCTGCCCAAACGAAACGGGTCAGCAAAATCGCTCGGGAGCTTAGCTCAGTTGGTTCAGAGCGTCTGCCTTACAAGCAGAGGGTCGGGGGTTCGACTCCCTCAGCTCCCACAAAAGGATGACTGGAAACAGCCATCCTTTTTCTATATAAACACGGTCACCAGGGTATAAGGTATAAATTCAAGTGTTTTTGTTTGTCTTAACTACGTGTCCAATATTTGGGGGCCATTATATTCTTCGCCATAGCCCTTCCGTTAGAAGATTTCACCATTCCAAAGCATTCTCAGGAAATCATTGACATACAGGAGTTCAATGTCTCCGGACGGCCGGGTTATCGGATCAAGGGAAACGAGAATCAAGCGGCAGTCCGGATGCTCTTCCTTGAAGGCCTTCAGTCCGTTCTTGTGACGGGTCTTCACCTCCTCGCTGGATTTAATCTCAATGGCCATTTTGGCATCACCAATGACGGCGTCCACTTCCTGGTTATTGTACGTATGCCAGTAGGATATCTTCTCCCTGCGGCGGTAGTACCCGCGATAAGCTATGATTTCCTGCATAATGAAGTGCTCGAAGGCGTGCCCGTAATCGTCGGAACCGCGCCTGAGATGGTGTCTGCCCATCAGGTAGTTGGTCACCCCCACATCAAAATAGTAAAACTTGGGTGCCTGGACCACTTTCCGTTTGACCACCTTCGTGTACGCCGGGATCTCATATCCCATCAGGGTGTCTTTCAGTATCTGATAGTAAGCCTTGACGGTCTTAGCCGCGACACCGCAGTCGCTGGCGATATTGGCATAGTTGATCATCTCGCCGTCAGAAATGGCGGCTGCTTCCATAAACTGTTCAAATGCTTCGACATCCTTGACGGCGGCCGCGTCCCGGATCTCCTCGCAAAGATAGACTTCCACATAGCCCTCAAGGCGGTCGGTGGCATCATCGACCATATAATGACGAGGAATCATCCCGTTTTGGACGGCCTTGTCTATCTGGAAGTCAGTGACCTCCTTCCAGACCAACGGGAACAGTGTCCTGGGATTCGCCCGGCCTCCGAGGGTGTTGGCCCCGGACTTCTTTAGCTTCCTGGCGCTGGAACCACTGAGAATGAAATGCAAGCCTCGGTTCACCATCAACCAATGGACGGCATCCAGCAGCTCGGGCACTTTCTGGATTTCATCTACAATCACCAGCGTTCCGGCAGGTTTGGCAAGCAACGCCTCCCTGAATGAGTCCGGGTTGCGCTTGAACGCCTTGCGTACCGAATCAATCAGCAGGTCATAGTAGACGGCATCCGGGAAACGCTCCTGCAGGAGAGTGGATTTACCCACCTGGCGTGCTCCAAAGAGGAACATCCCTTCGTCCAGTTGGTTTTCTATGTCGAAGATTCGCCTGTACATAGTATATTAGAATTAATTTGCATTTCCGAGACGCAGCCTTTAATAGCCGCGTAGCGGGAATTTATGGAAGTTTGGTCCGATTTTCCTATGAAATTCGGGAACGCAGGTACAAATTTAATAAAGCTTATCTGAATTCCAAAATCTTTGCAAGATTCACCGTTACTTCTTCATTTCCTCGTCAAACAGCTTCATGGCATCGGCCTTCGTCTTCTCGGCTATCGCGATATAGGGCTTCATAGCCTGGTAGTCGGAGCATCCGGTCCATTTCATGACCACCCGGGGCGAAATGCCGCTGGAGAGGGCGAAGCAGATGAAGGTACGTCGGCCGGCATGAGTACCAATCATCTCATATTTAGAAGCTGTTTAAATCTTATAGGAAAAAGTTGCTATATATACGCATAAATATTTAGGGATCAGTCTGTTAATCAAAATGTTATTCGTAACTTTATGCGTGTCAAATCATTACAAAGTCACAGACCAATATCCGACCAGCCTTACTGATAAACAGTGGCAAGGACTTCCCACCCTACAACACCGTCTTCTACTACTTCAACAAGTGGAAGCCGGAAGGCGTGTCCGAGGAACTTATGGACACGCTCCATCGGATGGTCCGAAAACTGATGGGGCGGGAGGAAACACCCAGCCTCGGCATCATTGATTCCAGAAGCGCCAAGTCCTCCCACCATGTTGACGCCGACCGTGGGATCGACGGCAACAAGAAGATCAAGGGGCGCAAGGAACACATTGTGGTTGATACACTTGGTCTTCCTATGAGCGTGGTGGTTCATGAGGCGAATGCCCATGACAGTGTCGGTGCAGATGGCGTCATTGACAAGATGAAGGGCTGCTTCCCCCGATTGAAAAAGATGTTGGCGGATGGCGGATACAAGGGACAGAAATTGTCCGATACCGTACGCCAGAAGCTCGGTGCGGAGCTTACCGTTGTTCCCGTCCGGACGAGTCTTCGAAGAAATTCTCCGTGTTGCCGCTCCGGTGGATTGTGAAGCGCTCTTTCTCCTGGCTGGAAAACTTTCGAAGAATCGCTATGGATTACGAGTTCTATTCTGATACAGGCGAGGCAATGGTTCAACTTGCCTTCTGCCGACTCATGTATAACAAATTATGCGACTAAAATTTAAACAGCTTCTTAGTACATTTGTACTAATATTTATAGCAAATCCCATGAGAACAGGAAGACCGGCCAAAGCCAGCACGATATACAAGGTAAGCATCCATAACAATGGAGGACGGAAGTACGCATCCACCCAGCCTTTCACTGTTGATGACGACGGCAAGAAGCATTACACGCACAAGCACTGGGGCATTGTTGACGACGACATGAGGTTTCATCCAAACTCGACATACTTCTATGCGCCTATCGAAGAGCGCCGTAAGTTGATATTCCCCGCCGAATGGGACTTGTCCGAAATCAAGGCCCTGTCCGGAACCGGGCATCGGGGCGCGGTGGAGTACGAGGGCGGAGACCTCGACAGGATGTACGGCCCCACCTGGTTTCTGGACAACGTCGCCAGGGAGATAGGCCTGACGGATGACCTCCGGAAAGTGTTTGACGGCAACATGGAGATGGCCCATGACGTGCTCACCCTCGCATATTATCTATTTCTTGAAAGCCGCACCTATTCCCATATCGAGAAGTGGCAGCGTGTAGTGAAGACGCCCTCCGTGCATACGATCACAAGTTCCAGCATCACGAGACTGTCGCAGAATATCACAGAGCAGAACCGATGGCTCTTTTAAGGCTTCGCGCCAAACGGATGGGCAAGGACGAATACTGCGCTGTGGACTCCACGTCGGTCTCCACCTATGGGTTCCGCCTGGTGGACATCCGCTGGGGACACAACAAGGAACACCTGCCGCTCAAGCAGACACTGGAAGTCATCGTGTACTCCCTTACGTCGCATCTTCCCGTCTACTATCTGGAACTTCCGGGCAACATGCCCGACAGCCGTACGATAGAGATGATAATCACCGAACTTGAGCATGCGGGGTTCAAGAATGTTATTCTCATCACCGACCGCGGGTATGAGTCCATGAAGAATCCCGAAGTATATATTGCGAAGAATCAGAAGGTAATAACCAGTGTCAAATGCGGCCAGGGCGAGGCTCTCAGGGCCATCAAGTCCATAGACCTGTCCACCGGAGTCCCCGAGGGGATGACCTTCTCGAAGGACACCAACCTGTTCTATAGGCAGTACAGCCTTGACTATCAGGTGCAGGGCAACGGCGAGCATGTCATCAGGGCCGACCGCATGAAGCTCAATCTCTACTTCGACATCCACAAGCGTGCGAACGACCTTGCAAAGGTTCAGATGGCTATCACCATGCAGACGGAAGTTGTCCAAGCCGTCTACGAGGCCGGCGAACCCGTTCCCAAGGAAGACCGGGATACCTTCAGAAAGGAGAACAACTTTATGAAGATAGCCTTCTGGAAGAGCGGCAAGGTGCGTTCTTTTGAAGTTGACAAGGATGCAGTCAAGAAAGCCACGCTCACAAGCGGCTTCTTTGCCGGCAAGACCCTCGGCCTCGACCTTGACCCCATGGAGGCGAAGAGCCGGTACGGAATGCGGGACGAGCAGGAGAAGACTTTCATGTTGCAGAAAGGGCTCTTGGACGAAGACCGCTGAGGGTATGTACGGAGTCTTCCAAGCATGGAAGGATGTTCATCTGTTTTGTGGCCCTGATACTCGCATCATACATCAGGCACATCCGCGACACTAAACTGGAGCTGACGAAGGCCTTCCCGTCAATGGCGGCCATCCTCGAGGAGATGCAGACCATCCGCTGCATCGAGCACGACGGCCGCCGCAAGTTCATCACTCCGTTCGTAGGAGATCAGGTGACTATCTGCGACGCCTTTGGCTTCGAAATCCCGGAAGGGTGCCGTCCGACATACACATCCAGGAAGTCAACCAAGGGCAGGCGTGGCCGCCCGGCTAAGCCGCAGACAGAGACTTCTTAGTACAAATAGTTGCAAAACTCAGATCATTACGGGACTTGTCGGGAACGTGAAGCTCCAGAAGATAACCGCACATTGGCTTGACACTGCGGTTGCATCTTACAAGGCCACCGGTGAAGAGGTGCGCATGTTCCATTCGTTCATGTACAAGGCCAATTCCTGGAAGCATCAGCAAAGGGTTGTTGTCAAGTAAGCGTCTCCGGGATGCTGTAGGCGGGGAAATGCGGACCAATCGGACAGCTACTGCGAAGACAAAGCGTGGTGGCTATGAATAATTCAGGTTAGGATATTGATTAATAATGTTAGAGGCTTTTCCCCTAACTCTTGGGACGCCGAGCCTTAACTCTTCTTGAGGTATTAAAAACCAAAATACGCATCAATTGCCGCAAGATCCTCTGCCTGTTTTGAACTTCCCTGATAAGTATCGGAGTTTCCGTATTTATATGTTCTTGTCGAGGAGCTAGAAGGAGAAGTAGAACTGGTTTCCTCAAAATCGTAATCAATGCACCCCCCATAACGCGCAAGTTCTGGAATGCTCATATAACTCTTGCTATTATATGAAGCGACAGTTATATAAACCTTATCTTTATTGTTACCGGGGTTAAAACTAAGAAACACATAGTACTCGGGATAGTACCATATATGCTCACTAATTACGAATTCGCCGGTAATATCGACTCGTTTTTCCCCAAAATAGCTCATAATCATTTTAGGGGCATCAGAATAAACTGAAGGAGATATTCTGACGTAGACTGCTTCAAGCAACTCGTCTTTCGTATACTTATATACGACTCCGCATGGAATTAGTTTTCCGTCAAAAAACACCGCATTATCAGTCTTGGTGGCTTTTTCTACATCAACTTTCGACATCCCCAATTTCACACCGGAACCTAGGAAAAACAAAGGATTCTCACATTCATTATTAACCCGATCCTTAACTGCAAAAACAATTTTCGGGGACGACGTATAACTACTGTTTCCATAGACAGCCGACCAATCAAGTTGAAGTGGATATGTCGTATTTTCTTTGTGGTTTACTACTGCCTTTATTACCAGCAGCACACATAATAAAGCAACTAAGGCTATTATGATATTCTTATGTCTCATAAAGAAATAATGTCGTTATTTTTATTATTGCGTTGAACAATGATATTGAAAACGTTAGCAATGGTTTGAGCCCTCATTGTGTCGGCGCCTAATTTAATCTCTCGGAGAGGATTAGACAAATCATCGATATTCAGATATAGAGAGAATTCGTGTTTTGTAGTTGACGTTGTTTGATTCAATTTTGGGGTAGTTACTGTTTCTTGTTTTGCGGTAGTAGCCCCAGCCAGTGCGCCTACACCTCCAAAGAGTATCCCTCCTACCGCTGCTCGGCCAATCATACTACCTGTATCTGTTTTTGTCACACTACTATAAGATAATTCATTATGCATAACCGTTTCTGTATCATCATTGAGACTAAACCCTAAAATTTTACCGAAGGGAATAACCTCTCCTTTAAGACAAACGATAGATGCAGGCTCAAACACATAGAGGTAATTGGAAACTTTTGTTTTATCAAGGCCTAACACAAATGAAGTAGTAGCCTCTCCGTATTGTTCAACGAGTTTACCATACTCTTTCGCGTATTCTGCCTCTGCTTGTTCTTTCATAGCCTGTTTACGAGCAGATTCTTCTGCGGCTTTGGCTCTTTGCTCCTCTAGGGCAACTGCCTTTTTTTTCTTGTCGATTTCAATCAAATCATATCCAATGAAACCGACCAAAGCAACTGAAACTATTAAAATTAATGCGTCAATCATAGGACTATTATGTTTCTATATTAATTCAGAAGCTGTTTAAAATTTATTGAAAAAAGTTGTCATATAAGCACATAAATAATTGAAAATCAGTAGGTTAATTGAAATATTGTTCGCAACTTTATAAGTATCAACTCATTACAAAGTTATGAACCAATATCCAACAAACCTTACTGATAAACAGTGGCAAGTTACCGAAAATATTCTTGACCCGCAACACAGAAAGCGAAAATACCCCCTTAGAGACATCATAAATGCCATCATGTATATATTGAAGACAGGCTGCCAGTGGCGTATGCTGCCCAAGGACTTCCCGCCCCACAACACCGTCTTCTACTACTTCAACAAATGGAAGCCGGAAGGCATGTCCGAGAAACTGATGGACACGCTCCATCGGATGGTCCGAAAACTGATGGGGCGGGAGGAAACACCCAGCCTCGGCATCATTAATTCCAGAAGCGTCAAGTTCTCCCGCCATGTTGGCACCGACCGTGGGATCGACGGCAACAAGAAGATCAAATGGCGCAAGGAACATATTGTGGTTGCGGCCCATGCCTGAGTGTCGAAGGCATAAAAGCCGCGAACGGCCTTACTTCCCCGTCACCAAACTGATTCGGGCAGGCTTCATGCCTGGGCAAGAGGCCGTGAAAGTCACTGTCGAAGGAGCCTCCCCAGCGCGGAGAATGGCCAGTACGCTGCCGTTGAAGAGATTACGGCGATATGCACAAGCGGCTCCTCACAGAAGGATGCCGCGCGAAATGATATGCAGGATCGGTCACGCTGTGCCCTCGCCGCGACAAAAGAGCGAGAAGAAAAATCGAACTTTTCGTCGTGTTATTATTAAAAGTGTATCGTCAATACTCAAGCCGCAGGTCATCGATCCACAGCACGGAGTTCGGGCTGCCGGTGAAATAATCCCCCAACATGCTCGAAGCACATGAGATTATGATGTGCGTAGGTTTACGCGAAATCGAGACATATTCCAGAGGAATCTCGACCTTGGTCCACTCCTCCACGCTCTCCCCCGCCACATAGCGCCCGTAAGCTATGACGCTCTCCCCCTGAGGGTCGAAGAATGTCGAGCGGTCCGTGGTGTTGACCTCCACAGGGGACTCCTCGCTGCCTCCGAACTTGCGGTAGTCCCAGTCACCGAGGGCGATCCACACCGAAGCCCTGTCGTTGTCACCCACCTTGACCGTCTCCCCTTCGGGTGCGCCCCCGAGCGTCTTCTTCTCAATCTTGCCGCAGTCATACTTGAGCCACAGGGTCAACTTGCGCGGGCGCAGGGTGAACGGGCGACCCATACGGATCACACCGCCGGAAGTCCCTATAGTCCGGTAATACTCACCGGAGAACACATTGCCGGCAGCGAACTTGATGACCACGTAACGCGACGCCATCTTCAGAGAGGCCGTCCCTTCGGTCCTGGTGGAAAGGTCAGGCATGGTGATGGCATAGCTGGCCCCGACAGTGGTGGAACCCTTGTTGCCGCTCCCCCACCACTTGGTCCGCAGGGAGGAGTCAGGAGATGAAGGGTCGTAGAACGAATAATACTTGGAAGACTCGGCATTGCTGAAAGTCTCAAACCCGGCATTCGGGAGCTGGCGCTCGGCTTCCGTCTCGAATTCCACAGCCTCGGTCCTGTCAGCGCCGCTGAAAGCATAGACCTCGTATTTGGTAAGAGGCTCAAGGGCATCGACGGCCGCGCTGAAATAACCGTTGTCGAGCCGGACATCTCCCACATCCGACCAGTCCGCATCACCTTTCCTGCGGATCTTGAAGCCGCAGTCGCCGGAGCCGGAGCCGCTGGCCTGAAGCCATGCGACGCGCGTCCACGCATCCACGCTCCCCATCGTCACAGACTGCTCGACAGGCTCCACGGACACGAGCCACAACTCCTCCACATCACGATAAGAGACAAGCACTGTGCACGGCTCCGAGAAATCGTGCAGTTCCGAAGCCGCCGGGAAACAAGTTGAAATCCCCGCCGGCCCGAGTTTCATCGAGGTCACCGTCAACGACTTGAGACTCTTCCCCTCCGGATATTTCACCAGCACCCGGCGGTTCGCCACATCGATGACGGAATTCCCGATCTGTCCCGCGATCGTAAAATAACGCTCCACCGGCTGCTCCGCCCTTATCGTCCATTGGCACTCGGAATAGACGCTCAAAGTCACGACGACAGGACTGGAAAGATCCCGCACGCCCACAAGTTCCTCCGAAGCCTTCACGCGGGAATCAGTGAAAGTGACAGAGGTGACCCTCACGCTCCGTATGTCCGAGGCCTCCTCCAGTACGACCACCACCTCACGGGCCACCGCGTCAATCCGCACAGACTTCGCGCCCTCGACCTGCATGTCGGCTATGCCGGCCGTCACGGCAGGATAAGGAATGTCATTGCGTATGCAGGACATCAGGGCAAGGAGCAAGAGAAGATAAAGCCGTTTCATATTCTAAAAATGGAGGGACAGGCCGTATGAAATATCAAGTATGTCCAGCATGAAATGTACCTTGGAATCATGTCTGGTGCCGACAACCGCTCCGTCCTTGAGATAATCCACGTGAGTATAGCTCGCTCCCCCGATGCCTATCGAGACATGGGTGCTGAGATTGTTGAGCACGAATACCATAAGTCCGGGATGGACGGAGATGCGGTACTTGGTGGTGGAAGAACTGGTAGGGAGAGACTCCGTGCCGTACGAGAAACTCGTGCTGGAGTGAGCCCATGACAATGCCAGGTCGGTGAACACGCCGAAACGCCTGCGCTTGTCAAGCGGCGCATAAGAGCGGTGGAACACTTCGGACTGTATGGTCCGTGAAGTGGCGCTCATGTTCTCTATGGACATCGACATCCCGTCATTGAGGAGGGAGAAATCAGCATTGGACACCCCGCCGCGGACGGATGAATACTTGGAGCGCACCCCGATGGAACGGTTGTCCCGATAGGTATAGTCAAAGTACGGAGACAGCGAGAGCATCGAGCCCTGGGCGTCGAGATGCTGCAAGAGCAGCATGATCTCGCTGTCGCTGCTGCCAAGATCCAGATAGAAGAACTGCATGCCGGCGGAAAGGTCCCCCTTCGGCATGAACACCCTGACTTCCCCGCGATCCTCTGCCTCGGAAGGCACGGCGGGCCCGCCCCCCGCGCGGAGAAGCGGCGAAGCGAGCATCAGCAAAAACAGCAGGACGGTCCTTCTCATCATATATAATAATACAGGCTGAACCCGATGGCCAGCAGGTTGATTTTGAAATTTATGAACGAGACATTGCGACTGCCGTGAGCCACCTGGTTGTGGGTCTGGTCCGTCCAGTCGAAATGAATACCGAGCATATTGACATTCACGTCAAGCGCGAGATGATCCGAGATGAAGGCCATGAAGCCCGGGCAGACATTCAGGGCCACGGAGTTGGAAACCTCATAGCTGCCCACGACATCCGATGAGTGCCCGTCCATCACCTTGCCCTGGCCGAAAGTGTAGCCCAGCTGTATCTCATTGAAGAGCGCGATGCGCTTGGAGTTCCCCACCGGGATATAGAAACGCGTAAGACCCTGAATCTCAAATGACTGACTGATAGCATGGTAATTGGCGAATTCCAGCGCGGCGTCCCCGATATTCACCTTGGCCGAATCCAGCAGGAACATGTTCCGCTTGTAGCCGGCCCTCATCCCGACGCCCATATTATCCTTGATCATATAGCATGCCGCAGGGCTGATGGACATCGTGTAGCCTGTCGAATTTATGCCCTCAATCACGAGGAGCCTCGCCTTGTCATTGCTGTGCAGCGCCCAGCTCGCACCGCCGCCGACCATCCACGTCCCTTTCTGGACGAAGACAGGCTGATTGGACATGTCTATGCCACGGTCAAACTTCTGCCCCCATGCCGAAAGCGGGAGCAGAAGAGAAAGGATTACCATCAACAGGCGGGAGCGCATACGGGACTATTCGTATATGAGTTCAACGCCGTCAATCCACAGCTTGCTGCCGTCAAAGCCGGAGAAATAATCTCCATACATGCTGGCCGCACAGCTGATGATGATATGGGTCGGAAACCTGGTCTCATCGCGGTAGACAAGGGGCAGCGTCACCTGAATCCAGTCCTTGGCAGGATTGGACTCGTTGGAAGGCACTATCTTCTCGCCGAGGGCGATGGTGGAAGGATCGGTGCTGTAATCGACGAAAGTGCTGACATCCGTCGTATTGACCAGCACCGGGCTCTCGGCGTCCCCGCCATATTTCTTGTAATCCCAGGTGCCGAGGGCCACACGGATCATGGCCTTGTCATAATTGCCCTTCTTGCCATCCGCGGGCACATTGCCCGAGTCACAGTTGATGACTCCCCCGGAATACTTCATCCAGAAGCGCATGGCGGTAGGGCGGGCAGTGAAAGGACGACCGAAGAACACGGTTCCTCCCGATGTCCCGATCAGTTCCCCGAAGCGGCCGCTGAAGAGGTTGCCCGCGGCGAATTTCACCACCACCCAACGGGACTGGAGACAGGCGGCCTGTGCGCCCTCCTTCTTGTCAGAGGCGTCCGGATAGCAGATCACGCTGCTGGAGCCGACAAGGGTGGAACCGTAATTTCCGTTGTCCCACCACTTGCTCTTCAGGCTCTCATCGGAAGAGGCCGGATCATAGAAAGACTTGTACTTGCCGCTCTCAGCGGAGGAGGTCGTCTCAAATCCCCCGTTCGGCACAGGGACGGCCTTGTCGGTAGTGATGCCGGACTGGGCGGCCATGGTCTCTTCGGCACCGCCGTCAAGGGCCGTAACCGCGAGCCTGTATTCATACTCCGTCTCCGGGCTGAGGCCTCCGATCCTGGCACTGAAACTGCCCTCGGCGTCACGAACCGCGCCCACGCGCGTCCATTCCTGCGATGTCCCCTTGGCACGCACGTCGAAATAGACCTTGTCCTTGTCGTACTGCGACTCGTCCACATCTGCGTGGGCAGTGAAATGTCCAGCCCAGATTTCATACCGTGAAGTGGCTGACACTCCAGTTGACGCGGCTTCGAAGATGATGTCATCGTAGATGTTGTTGGTACTCTCATCCACAAGCAGTTCGAGGTCAAGGACCCCGTTCTTCTCCGTGAACTTGAAGGAGAGTTTATAGCGCTTGCCGGCCTCCACGGACTTGACCTCTCCGGACTTGCTGAAGTCGGAGCCGTCCTTGGCCAGTCTGCCCGAGAACTCCCATTTGAGCGACGGCTCGAAGCCTGAGGCGATGAAGAATCCGTCATCGCCGCTCTTGTCGGCGGTGTAGACGAGCCTGTCTCCGGCGTCCCCCACTGAGACCGCACAAGAATAGCCACTCTGGAACTTCTCGGCCACGGAAGGGCCGAAAGTGACATTAGAGACGACATTGCAGACCTTGGCTACGACCTCGGCGCTGCTCTTCTGGCCGGCGACTATCTTGAACTCTTTCGAACCCGAGTAGCTCTTCTGGTCCCATGAGGCCGCCTGCGGTGTCGCGGAGGACAGTTCTCCGGCAGTGACGTCCACGCGGTAGTCATCAGCAGGGAGGAGCAGTGACTCCGGCATCCCGGAATACCTGTACTCCCTTACCTTTCCCGAAAAATCGGCCTTGTAGATCTTGATGACAGCCGACGAGAGGAGTTCCTCCCGGCTCATCTCCGCCCTGGTGGCAGGTTCGCCTACCCGGACGGAGAGCGAGAGTGTCCCGTCTCCCTCCTGTACCTTGCTGCAGGATGCGATCACGGCTGCGGCAGCAAATATATAAAGTGGATTTTTTTTCATCTTCAGGCCTCCTATTCTACAACCAGAGTGATCGGTATGCTCTTGCGGCAGCCCTTGTTGTCAGTCACGTTCATCGTGAAGGTGTGCGTCCCCTTGAACGCGAGAAGCGGTGTCTGCGCCCCGGAGAGGTCGAATTCTATCTCAGTCTTGCCGGCAAGTTCAGCCCCGTGAGGGAACGGCACGATGTCGAACACGCCGAGAGCGGCCTCTGAAGGGTTGATGAGATCAAGCGTTGTGCCGCCCACGGTGTTGACGGAGCCGATGAAGTCATCGTTGGTGGAAGCGATATCAACAGTGAACTTGCGCGTGCCGCCAGGAATCTTGGCCGTCATGGTGAGCGGGAACTCTCCGGAGGCCGGGACGATTATATTCTTGGTGATATCGTACTGCGAGGTGCTCACCAGCTCGATGCCGCCGTCTCCGACAGGAGCCTGCGGGTCGTTGCCGTCACCGTCCTCCCCGGCAGTGATGTCGTTGCCGAGTTCGAGATCCTCGACAAGGCCGTCGATCTCCACTTGGAAGCTGGCGTTGCCGGAGGCGTCCGTCTTCTTCATGAAGGTGATGATATGCCAGTCCCTGGCATGCACGCCGCTGACGGATGTGCTCATCTTCTGATTCTTGCCGTCAATCATCCCCTTGAATGTTATGTACATGGTGGAATTCTCCCCGCTGAGGGCGAAGTACCCCTGACGAAGCTCGTATTTGGGCGCGCCGCCGTTGTAGCTGAGCGCGTATTCAAGAGGGAAACCCGACTTGAGCTCCACTGTGGCGCTCCCGTCGCCCGTCACCATCTCAAGGAACGCGTCGTTATAGGAGACCGTGGCGATAGCCTGCAGCAGATAGCAGGTTATCGTGCCCACGCTCGTGGTCTCTCCCGCCTTGATAGAGAAAGACTTGGACGCCCCGTAAACAGGCGCGCCGAACTTGGCATCCGGCACCTCCGCGCTGGTCGAGCGCACCGCCAGCCTATAATCACCGGCAAGCAGAGAGAGTTCCCCGCCGGACTTCACCTCGCCCCAGGTCTTCTTCCAGACCTGGCGGTCTCCGCTGTCATAGAGGAAAAGCGAATAATCCTCGCCCGCAGTCTCCGCCTTGGTAGCCTGGTTGACCTCCTCGGAAACCACGATGTCAGTGGAGGCAAACGAGAGCGTACCGCGGCTCTCCCCGTATTTGAACTGGTCCTTGTCGCAGGAAGCGAAGAGGATGAGGACCGCAAAGATGTATATAAATTTCTTCATCTTGATCCTAGTCATTAAGTTCTATTTCAGAGAGTGCGACATCTTCCACATTGTCATCGAATGAGATGCTGATGGCGGCGCCCCCGACATTGGACACGTCAAACTTGAGGACATAGCACTTGCCAGCCTCTATGGACTTGTCATAAGACTTGTTGAAAGCCAGCGACTTGCCCCCCTGATTTGTCAGGGTGCCTGAGACGGAGAACTTGTAGGCGTCGATAAAGGCCGCGCGCGTCTCGCCCTTCGGAAAGTCTATGGCTGTGCCGCCACCGGTCGTGAGGGTGAAGCTGTAGTCCGGATAGTAGGATTTGAAGGTGTCGGTAAACACGAAACGAACGATGGAGTTTGCCAGCGTCGCGCGTATCTTAACCACTTTCGAATCGCCGCCGGCAATGCCGAAGTCAGAGCGGCCGCTGAAATACGGTTTCCCGAATCCTTCTTCGGAAGAGGAACCACAGGCGGCGGTCACGCTGTAATTACCGGCCTTGAGAGGCGTAGAGGCATCATAATCCTTGAGGAGCCCGGCGTATACCGAAGTGCCGCGGGCATCGCTGACCTGCAGTCTGAAGGCATCGGCGGAAGGCAGATCGGCGAAGTCGGAGACATTGCTTCTCGTGACTTCGGCGACTATCCCGTCGGAGGTCAGGGAAAACGCCGCATAACCATCCTGCCCGCCCGTCTTCTCAGAGCATGACAGGGCAACAATCGGCAGTGCCAGGAATGCGGTGATTTTCATCAGATTCGTATTCATTTCTTATTTCTTGATTTTCACTTTTATGTTGTCAATATATAACCAGCAGGTGTTGTTGTTGGCTCCCCAGTTGGTCTCCGGGATAGTCCGCCAGCTCAAGCGGAGAGGTGCGCCCACCCCGTTGAGTTCGCCGGCGTATGAGTTGTTGATGTTCGAGTATGAGCCTGTCGTCTCATTGACGGTGAAGGAGACAGGAAAAGTCCCTTCGTCGGAGCCGCTATTGAAGTTGTCCGCCACCTTGATGAACCCGAACCGTACCGTCTGACTTATTTTCGGTTTCCCTTCCCGGGCCATGGAATAATCGAACTGCACGGACAGGTCCACGGTCTTCCCCTCCTTCAAGCCGGATATGAAAGGAGAATCCGCCCGCGCGGAATAGTTCGCAAGGCGGGTCTCCCTGCGGCAGGCCAGGCGGATGGCGGTCCCTTCCTGGGCACCGGCCCTGGCAGCGCTCCATCCGTCAAGAAAAGTATACGGGCTGTAGCTTCCCGGACTTGACTCGGCATATTCATCATTCGAACTGAAACTCTCCACTTCGCTGAAATCCTCAAAGAAGAGGTACGGGCAGTTGAGGCCGAGAGATGCGCCCGCAACCGATGAAAGGTCGGCAAGGGCGAGCGTATCCAGAAGGACTGCGCTCTCAGACTCATAGCGCACCGCTACAGGCTGCCCGGAAAGGGCCCTGAACTCGCTCTCCTCGACAGTGTCGATACGGAACGAGTCCCCGGCAGCCAGCAGCGAGCCGTCGGGCTTGCTGTACTTATATATATTAGACGAAGTTCCCGGCCAGTTCACGCCCTCCGGCAGGGAGAGTGTAACACTCTGCAGGTCCTCGCCAAGATTGTTGGAGTCAAGGGTGACATCGACCAGATACCTCGGCCTGTCAAGCACCGCGCCCGGTCTGAGCGGCACTCCAGTAATGTGTCCCGCCTCAAAGCTCCGGCCTGCAAGGTCAAAACCGAGCACCGAATACCTGTTCGCCGAGTACATCGTCACCTGCAGGTTCTCCCCTGCCTTGTACTGGTTCTGCGGCGGCAGGACCGCCGCCACGGCATACTGCCTCGCACCTGCGGGGGACTCGTCCAGAGGGATGCCAAGCACCATGGTGATGCCGCGCGCCCCGTTCTGTATGGCGGAGACGGAAGCGTCCGTCACATCCACGTCGAACTCCCCGGCCACAGCCTGTGGCATGCTGAACTCTATCTTGGTCACCGGCTCTCCGAGGATGTTGTCGCCCTCAGGGATATAGAATTTCAGGAAATGCAGCAGGTGCTTCATCCTGACACGCAGTCCGTTCTCCATCGGGCCCGCCCCAACGGAGGGTTTGAGCTCCGATCCTCTCACCGGCTCGGACACGGTTATGTCCAGACCGCCTGAGACGCTTCCGGCCTGCCGCTGCGGGACCTGATAATGTGCGGAGGTGCCGCTGACGGAAAGAGGGGTCGGGTATGACAGATAATATGTATATGTCCCCTCAGGCATCGGAGCGGGCAGCGTGGCTCCGAAATAGGCAAAGCCGCGATGGTCATCCGGAGAAGCAAAATTCTTAAATGTTTGATTCTCAAGGGCGAACGCGCCTTCAGAATTCTTCGCCCACAGTGACAGCTCATCCCCCCTGTCCCAGACAAAGTGAAGGCCGTCTCCTGACAGCGAAGTCTTCGTGGCCTCCTCGCCGAGACCCAAGACAACTTCTACGGGACTCCGTTGCGGGCTGTAGTCCAGTCCACACCCAAAAAGCAGCGGAATAGCGGCGATTCCTGCAATTATTGCCTTTCTTATCTTCAAATCCCAGTAACTAACAATTAACAAATGTAATGCTTTTTTCCGAACCGCGAAACGCACCGGACCTGCCGAGGAGTTTCCAACGGCAAAAGCCGGCTGCCGGACGGGGACATCCTCAGTAGACGGGAACTGTGATTTGTGGGGATATTATGACGAAAAAGAGGGCATACCGCGGCTTACACGCCGTCGGATTGCCCTCAATTACACAAAGACGAAAAACTATCTCAACGGCCAATCATCCGTTCTGAAAGGATAGGCTCCAAGCCCTTCGGTATTCCTGAGATTGCCTGGCACAAAGGGGCCGTAGCCATAGCGTACCGCTACAGGGGCGCTCACCTTGTCGGATGTCACCTTGATTGCAAATCCACCCATGCCCATCATACGGGGCACACCTGGTTTGCGGGGCGCAAATCCGACCACAGCCGTGGCAGGATAGAACACGTGGTCCTCTCCTGCTATCTCGAATCCGCGGAGTCCTCCCTGGTTGACGAAACCATTGACGGCATTGTCGAACTGGATGTAGGCAGCGTCTCCCGAAATGGTCATTTCCTTGAAGACAGGTCCTTCACAAGGATTGCCCACACCATAGGTTTTGTTGATGGCGAGTAAGGCTAATCTTTCTCCCACTGCTTTTTTCTGAGCGGGATGGATCTGGTCGGCTTCATAATCATAAACCAGATCGTTGGTGCATACAAGTCCAGAATCGGGGATAAGGCGCGAAGCCTTGAGCTGCTGGCCGCGCAGATCGGCAGACATCATCTCATAACCCTTATTGTAATTGTAGGGTGCGATTTCCACGATGTAGAAAGGCATGCGCTCAAGTTCGAACTTGCTTTTCCAGAGCTCTACCGCAGCTGCGAGTCTTTCGGCATAATCCGGGCTTCCCACATTGGATTCGCCCTGATACCAGATCATGCCCTTGATGGTGTAGCGGCTGGCAGGTTCTAGCATTCCATAGTACATCTTTGTAAATGCCTTGGAAAAATCCACACCGAATACTTCCTGATCGGGGTATTTCTCAATGAGTTCCTTGCTCATCCAGTCCTCTACGAATGATCCGCTCCAATTGCAGCTGATCAGACCGATGGGAATATCAAGAGCCTGGCGGAGAGCCTGTCCGAAGAAATAGCCAGTGGCACTGAAATCTGCAGCGCTAGCAGGGCCGCTCTTGTTCCACCTGCCTTCCGTGAAGTAGCCGGGAATAGGCTTCAAAGACTGATTTTTCTTGATGGTAACATAGCGCAGACCCTTGTTCTGTGCAGAATGAAGAATCTCTTCAGCAGCATTGTCGACAGAGCAGTTGAACATACCCTTGAGAGGCATTTCCATATTGCTCTGGCCACCGCAGAACCACACATCGCCGATAAGCACATTATCAAGGACGATTTTCTCCTTGCCGGAGGCTATCACAACCTCATACTGTGTATAACTTGCCTGAGGAGTTGCCACCTTGACACTCCAAAGGCTGTCGGAAGGGGCGGTTACCTTGTATTTCCTGCCGTTCCACGATGTGCTCACTGTAATCGCGGAACCGGGTTTTGCCTTACCCCATATACGTGCATCCGTCTGTTGCTGAAGCACGATGTCTCCCCGCAGCAGGTCGGGAAGGATGATATTCTGTGCGCTCAGATTACCTGAAATGACAAGCGCAACCGCCATAGAAAACAGAACCTTTATCCTATTCATAAAGTGTATTGGTAATTATTTAAAGAAATAAGGAAGGGCATAATAGATATATTGATTGATGTACTCGAAAGAGTGGAATCCCGAATGCATCACACTGAAATAGATATTGCCCTTGGAGAAATCATCGTTGAAGCGGAACTCCGGATGATTCTGAAGGGCGGCCATCTGCTTGAGCACGGGAGAATATGCGATGTCGCGGTCGCCCGTCATTGAGTAAATGAAAAAGTCTCCAGAATACTTTGCAGGGTACTTGGACAGACTCTTAACAAGATACTCCGCCGTCGCCTCCGAGTAATCCTGGCCATCGGCTGCCACGAAAGAACGGACAGCCCAGCAATCTCCGCTCATTGGCATGAACCAACGGAAAGCATCCAGGGACTGGATGAACTGCCACCAAGTGCAGGCAGCGCCGAGCGACAAGTCCCCCTTGGCTCTCGCCAATCAGGAAGATGTTATCTGTATCCACACCTTTCATCTCTTTGAACATGTCCACCACATCGAGCAGATTCTGCCTTTCGGTGAAAATCGTCATATCGCGGGTATCTCCCTCGCTCATACTGCGGACAGAACCACCGCTGAAATCGAAAGCATAGCAGATGAAACCATCGCGAGCCAATTCAGAGATGATATCATAATAGCCGTAATGCGTGCCGTTGAAACCGTGAGCCATGATGACGACGGGCTTTTTGTTCAATCCGTAGCGGGGCGTATACATCTCTCCGTAAAGTTTCTTTCCTTGACTCATACAAGGTTGTACCTTCATCTCGAAATAAGGATCCGAAGGAGCAAGAGGTCGCTGAGCCGAAGGATTGTGGGTCGCTTCATGGATGAGGTCCAGCGATCCGTTCACGATTGCGCTCTCGGCATAGCCCTGCTTGAAGCGGGACCCAAGCACCTCGAAGGTTTGGGCTCCGTATGACTCGTCATCTGGGATATAGCCGGTGAACACGCCCTGGCACAACATGGTGAGCATAGTCCTGGCATAAGGTGATTCACGTTTGAGCCGCACAGCGATGGGGTTGTAGGGCTCCCCGCTGGTGCCGATGACCGGGATATCGTCAATCATCGTCAGGTGCAGATCTATCTTGGCTGGTTCTGCATCTTCATATTTCCCCTCGTATCCGGCTCTGCCACCGCCATTGATCTGATGTCTGCCAGGCACGGAAACTTGTTTGTGCGAGCATATGATGGACGGCTTGTTTTCGAAACGACGGATGCCATTCATGGTATGGCGGACTTCCTCTCCAAGAATCTGTCCGTAGCTTTCCACCATCTGTTTCTGCTCATTCATCAGGCGGGCGACCTCGGGATTGCTGCGGTCAAGTCCTTGCCCTCCCGGAGGCATCTTATTGGAAATGTCCTCTCCTCTGGATGCATAATCCTTGATGCGTATATCACGAAGATCGAAGGTCTGCTGGAAATACCTGGGGTTCTGGTCGCCGGCGGCACCTGCAGCGAAGATTGCCACAAAGCCGTCATCGAAACCGTTCTCGATATAGCGTGATGCGGCACCGGGGAAATCCCCGCTGACCATATCCAAGTTTCCGGAAAGCACAGCATGCATCGCATAGTTGAAATAACATGCGATGGGGGCACCTTCCATCGTCCGGAAATATATGACTGCGACCGTCTTGTCGGACTTGCCGTCGCAGTCGGGACCTTCCCACCATGTGCCGCGCTCGGGGTCGAACAGATCGCGCTTGACATTGAGATAGCTCACGCCGGCGCCATATCCGACTTGTGCCGGAACCATGTTGCTGTTGGCCATGCTGACAGCCCGGAACGTGCGTTCCACAAGCTCATCCTGAGACACGCTCGCACCGGAATGAGTATGTGTCCAGTTATACATGATGTTTCCTTCGGGGATGCCGAGTTCCGCAGCAGCACGCTTGTTGACAGCCTCCACAAGGCGTGCGTTAATCATCGCGCCGTCGAACGACACGAATGCGGCCTTGTTAAAACCGTTGGTAAAGACGATTGCCCTGGTGAAGCAATGATCCAAAATGCCGAAGGATGTCTCCGGCAGACTCTCAGGTGCGGGAGTAATGTCGACTCTGGCCGCTCCGGCCTGCAGCTGTGACCGCTGGGCGGAACATAATCCGGACATCAGCAGGAACATAGCGCAGACAACAATGATAATCCTCTTCATAATACAAAAAACCGGAAGGGCACAACTAGTGCCCTTCCGACAAATTCAAACAACTATCAGTGAGTTGCGTCGTGGATAAGGTCAAGAAGGCCGTTCACGATAGCGGACTCTGCATAGCCCTGCTTGAAACGGGATCCAAGCACCTCGAAAACCTGTGCGCCATAGGATTCGTCGTCAGGGATGTATCCGCCCCAACCGCTATGTCCATCGGCAACGGTGGTCATGATAGTGCGAGAATAAGGGGATTCCTTCTTCAGACGAACTGCGATCTGGTTGTAGACCTCTCCAGCGACAGATGTCACAGGGATGTCGTCCAGCATGACGAGTCCAAGGGCGATGTCGATAGGCTCTGCATCCTCATATTCGCCTGCATAACCAGCACGGCCGCCGCCATTGATCTGGCGTCTGCCAGGACAGCTCACCGTCTTCCTTCCGCAGTTGATCGTCACATTGTTTTCGAACCTTCTCATCATCATCATCACATACTTTACCTCCTCGCCGAGAAGCTGTCCGTAGCTCTCTGCCATCTTCTTCTGCTCGTTCATCAGGCGGGCAACCTCTGGGTTTTTGCGGTCGAGACCAACGCCTCCCGGAGGCATCTTGTTGGAGATATCCTCACCTCTGGATGCATAATCCTTGATGCGGATGTCGCGAAGGTCGAAAGTCTGTTGGAAATACAGAGGGTTCTGATCTCCTGCTGCTCCTGAGGCAAACATGGCCACGAAGTCCTTGCCGTGAGCGCTTTCGATATACTCCTCTGACTTGCCGGGGAAGTCTCCGGTGATCATATCGAGCTGTCCTGTAATGACGGCATGCATCGCGTAATTGTAGTAGACGGCAAGAGGCTTGCCTTCCATAGTCTCGAAGTAGACCACGGCCACGGTCTTATCAGACTTGCCGTCATAATCGGGACCTTCCCACCATGTACCGCGTTCTGGATCGAACAGGTCGCGCTTCACATTAAGGTAGCTCACGCCGGAACCATAGCCAACCTTGGCGGGAACCATAGAATCATACGCGTCCTTGATGGCCTTGTAGGTCTTCTCGATGAGAGCATCTCCACGTACTGTACCGGTAGAATGGCAGTGCGTGCCGTTGTAGATAATGTTGCCGACAGGAATGCCGAGTTCCTTGAGGGCCCTCTCGTTGACTATGTCGACAACCTTCTGGTTCACATTACCGTCGACATTGACGAAGCCAGCCTTGTTGCTGCCGTTGGAGAAGATGATTGCGCGGACATGCGTATGGTCCAAAATACCGTACGAGTTCTTTGCAAGTTCATCTTTGGACGGAGTGACGTCTACCTTGGCGGCTCCCGCCATAAGTTGTCCTCTCGGACCCTTCTGGGCAAATGCCGGAAGACTGACCAGCACAATAGCCACAGCAATTATCAATTTGATTTTATTCATAATAAAAATGGTTAAAGTTTAATCTTAACTGTAGGACAGTAATTGTAGTGACGCCCTGTGTTGTACTCGGCGCCCGCAGCGCATACTGCAATTCTGAAATAATGATCCTTGTTAGCGTATTTGAACTCAGCCTGGTTTGCAGGGAGAGTCGGGTCAATGGTGAGTGTGTTGACGGTTGTGCCGTCTGCCACGATAGAGGTGGAGGTGGCTCCCGGATCAGATCCACAGTAGTTGCAGTAGATTCCGACGAAAGTGTCGGGATAGCAGAGCAACTTGCCGTTCACGATGGTGTTGGCCTTTGTCGGGTCACCGAATTCACACTTGAAGGTGGCAACGAACTTACCTGAAACATACTCGATCTTAGGGTCGATGATTCTTGCATATGGAGTTACCTCCCAGTCAAGCACATTGTTTCCAGGTTTGAACTCAACATCATCCTTAGTCACAGGATAGAAATTGTCGGCGTTGGCCTCAATACGGTATTTGCCGGAGAAAATCTTAAGATTGGCATAAGAACCATCATACTTGATGTGCCAGTACTGAGCCTTCTCGTAGTCCCAGCCCTTCTGGTACACTGAGAAATAACCTTCTGTCGGGGCGCCAAAATAGGCGCCGCCGAAGAAGTTGCCGTATTTGCACTCCGTCGGGACATTCTCCCCTGTCTTGGAGTCAATGATACGACCGGTCACGGCAGCATCGGGGCCGTCATAGTTATCCAACTTAAGCAAATCACAAGACACTGCAAGTAAGATAACGGGAAGTATGTATAATAACTTTTTCATGATAATACTGTTTTTATTCATCAGCAGGATTAGGCTCAAACTTGTTGACGCCGAAGTCGCTGATTCTCTTGTAATACTGGATATAATCTGTATGGTAGTCAGAAGCCTTTCCTCCCGTAAGAGGATCCTCGGCATAGAAGATTGACCTCACGAAAATATACTTAGGTGAGCCTGAGCGGAGATCGAGCATAGGGGTAAGCGCGTGCTTTGCGCCTTGTACTTCGGGATCGTTTCTCTTGTTGTAGAACGCGCGACGACGATGAAGGGTGTAGATCTGGTCGCCTTCGAATGCGAGCTCGAGCTCTCTCTGGTGCAGTACGTTGTCCAGTGTCAGGTCGGCATTGTCTTTGAATGCGGCCCTGTGCCGGATATCGTTGAGATAACCTTTGGCAGTGGCAGCCTTGGCGCTGACATTGTTCTCGACCACAGCCTCGCAGTAAGAGAGGAGGATTTCTGCATAGCGGATATCATACCAAAATGTCTTGTGGTAGAGCTGGAAAGACTGGGGATCCAAATACTTGCGGAGGCCGAAGCCGGTTGTGATAGTATTTCCGGCCATCTTGTTCTCATAGTTGAAGAATCCTGAAACGGCACCAGAAGGAGCACCGAATGAATAGTAGGTCTTTCCTCCGACAGTCTCATTATCGTCAATCCACATTGACACCGAACCATCGGTCTTGATCATACCGCCCTGGAGCTTGATGGTCTGGCCGCGGAACTTGGTGTCAGGATAGAGGACCCACGCCTGGAAGCGCGCATCCTTGCGGGTGAAAGGATCGCTGATTTTGTCGTAAGAGATGTAGTCAATACCGTCCTTCTCTGCAGGGAAACGGGAGAGAACCGCATTGAAATACTCATTCTCCTTGCCGTCGGTACGGGTCTTGACTATTCCGCTGACAGCATTAAGATTCTCATCATAGTTATCGAACTTGTCGACGAAGTCCACGGTCACAGAGTACTTTCCGCAGCTGGAGTTACCGGTTACAGTCTGACATGGGCTGTTGTAGACATCGAAATTGCTACCGGCAGACGTAACGCCGTCATTGAGGCTCTGTCCGAAGATGTATTCGCAATTCTGTTTGGTTACGAACATGTCTCCGAGGTTCTTGACAGCCTCTTCGACATTTGCGGGCTTCTTACCGTAGAGCGAGAACTTGCCGCTGCTTATGATGCTTTCGCAGGCTGCTATGCACTCGTTGTAATACTCAGAAGCGTAGCTGGCTTCCATGTAGGTCTTCTTGGCTGCAACAGATTTGTACTTGCTGTCAATTGCGCCTTGCCTTGTCCAGTACTTGCTGACGGATGCGGCATACAGTGCTGCTCTTGCCTTAAGACCGAGAGCGGCATATTTGCTTGCGCGGAATTCGCTGACAGGGTTCTCTCCGAGGTCATTTGCAGCCGCCTGAAGTTCAGAGAGCACGAAGTCCCATGTATCCTTCTCGGTAGCGCGATGTGCAAATTCAAACAGACGCTCGTTGCCGACGCCGTCGTAATACTGGTCGAGAGGTTCGGTGATGATGGGAACGCCGCCCAGAGACCTTACCATCGCGAAATAGCAATATGCTCTGACGAAACGCGCCTCGGCGATGTATGACTTACCGGAGTCGGCGGCAACAACTCCCCTGTTTATTGCTTCCTGTACGTTGACGATGAAAGCGTTAATGGTACGTATGGCAGACCAGTCCCAGAATGCGTTGATGCCGTACATTCCATAATAAGGGTTGGAATTGAAGCCATAGTCTCCACCATGGCTATCAGTGGCATTCATTGTATATTGGTCGGTATAGCTATATGCATTCATGGGGATATATGAATACACCTGTGCGAGGAGTCTGGTGATTCCTGCTTCAGTGGAGACCATGTCTTCTCCTGTCATCTTTGTGAGATCACCCTCGAGGTTGTCGAAGAGCTTCTCACATGAAGTGAACGAAAATGTCAGACAGGTCATCAAGGCAAATATAGAAAATATCTTTTTCATTGCAGACATATTAGAAATTGATGTTAACACCCATTGTCACGGTGCGCATAACAGGCATGGTGTTGGACTGCATTGCCGCTGCCGATTCTGGATCATAATATTTAATCTTCTTGTTGGTGATGGTCAGCCAGTTGGTGCCACCGACGAATACTCTTGCATAACGGATTCCAATCTTTGAGGTAACAGTTTTGGGAAGAGTATAACCAAGTTCGAAGCTCTTGAGACGGAAGTATGTCGCATCGATCTGAGTGAACTGCGAAGGAGCGTCATACATACCTGGGCGCCAGTTATTTGCATCTGAAGCATCCATCAATGCAGGCCAGTATCCTCCAACCCACTGTGTGGCAGGGTCGTATGGATCGTCTCCCTGATTGGCGACATGGTAGCGGTCTTTATACATCTCATAGATATTATTGTAGCCACCATAGCCGAAGGTGTGGAGAAGCCAGATGATCTTTGAGGTCATGGTAGCTCCCTGCCATACCATGTTGAAGTCCAAATTCTTGTAGTTAAAGCCCAGATTGAGACCGAACTGTAAAGGCGGGTTGGCTTCTGCCCATGTGTACTGCACATCGTGAGCGGTAATGTAGCCGTCGCCGTTCCAGTCGTAAAGCTTGTACTGTCCCATGACAGTTGTCTGCATGCCGGTGTTGGCATCATACTTTACACCGGAACCGTTGATATCATCCCAGCTTGTGAACCTGCCGCCTTCGAGGCCGTAGAGCCACAGTCCGTGATAGTCAACCCACCTGTTCTGGGTACTTGCGGTACCGTTCATGAGGAAGCCGGCTCCGTAGTAGTTCATGGCAGAATAGTACTGAGAAGTTGCCTGGCTCTCAACATGGAGATTCATCGTACGGGCAAGAGTTCCGGTGGCTGTCACATAGTATGACAGATCCCCTATGTTGTTTCTGTGTGAGAGCGAAAGTTCGATTCCCTTGGTCAACTTTGAATCAACATTGATCTGAGGCTCTTTAACGCCCAGGATGGTTGGGGTAGAACCTGAGCTGGTGCCGGCAATACCTGTAGTCTTTCTCCAGAAGGCATCAAATGTACCGCTGAACTTGTCACGCCAGAGATTCCAGTCTACGCCGAAATTGGTCATGCGGATATCAGCCCAACTGAGCACCGTATTGGCGATTTCATTGTTGACATATCCCTGTATTGAGCCGCCTGGAGTAAACACATAGCTGTTGCCTGCGACGTAGCCGCTTTCGTATGCATAGGGATTACCCTGAGAGAGACCTGTCTTGCCGTCTGACCAGCGCAGTTTGAGGTTGCTGATGAATTTGAGATTGTCCTTGACAAACGGCTCCTCGGAAATTCTCCATCCCAAAGAATATGAAGGGAAGAATCCCCAACGCTTGCCATGCTGATAGAGATATGTCCCATCATATCTTGCCATAACCTCTACAAGGTACTTGCTTGCGTAATCATAGTTGAGACGGGCGAGGTAACCAGCAGTCGCCATAGAGGTTCTTGAACCTGTTGCAGATGCCGTGCTCTCCAGACCGCTGGACACGGTATCGTGAGTAAAGAAGTCGCCGAAGAGACGCTTGCTCATCTGGTATCTGCTGTTCATCTTGGTTGCTTCCATGGCAGCCATAGCCGAGAAATTATGCTTGCCCCAGCTATGCTCGTAATTTGCCTGGAAGCGGCCGTAGAGGCGCTCCCTTTCGCGGATAGACTCCCTGTAAGAGTTCTCGTCGCCACCGTAACCTAAAATCTCATCAGTCTCATAGTCATAGAGAGGATAGATGGTCTTCTTGGTGTAGGTGCCATCGTAGTTGAAGTCGTAAGCCCCCTGCAAGAAGAGCTTGAGCCCCTTCGCAAACGGAGCGTTGTAGGTCAGGTTGAGGGTATTAGTGTAGGCGCGACCTCTCTTATCGGTATAATTGAGGTCATGGTCCATCATGGCGATAGGGTTTTCAGTAGGAGACTGGCCCTGATATGTGTAATGCTTTGGATTCGCCTTGGTGGTGGCAGGAGTCAGACGGTCTGAGAAAGCAATGTAGTTGAAAATCATCGCAGACTTCTCGTTGTAGAGGTCATCATTTGCCGGATCAGCTGAACTTGTCGCACGGAAAGATGTCTGGTAATCCATGGTCAAGTTGTTTGTAAGATTGAAGGTGAAGTTACCTCGGAGAGTGTATCTCTTATACTTATAGTTGTTGTCAGCCCTATAGATACTCTTATCATCGTTGAAGCTTCCAGAGAGGAAGTAGGTCATGGTCTCGTTTCCGCCGCGTACAGACGCGTTGTGGGTCTGGGTTGTGGAGTGATCCCTCATGGCTGCATCCCACCAGCTGAAGTTCTCCAGTGTACCGTTCTCGGCAGCTGCAATCTGAGCATCAGTGTAGGGTCTATTGAATTTGGCGACATCGGCCATCTCATTTGACATCTTCACATAGTCCGCGATTCCGACTTCCTTAGGCATCTTCGGCTTTCCGAACGAGAATACATCCGAATACGAAACCGTAGGCTTCTTGACAGCAGTTCCTTTCTTGGTGGTAATCATGATGACACCGTTGCCGGCCCCCAGTCCATAGATGGAAGCAGATGCATCTTTCAAGACAGAAATGCTTTCGATATCCTCCGGGTTGAGCTGAGAGAATTCGAGATCGGTGGCAATGCCCTTTTGGGTATTTGAATATGAGCTGGAACGTACCACGCCGTCAATAACGATAAGCGGAGCACCATATCCACGAAGGCTGATGTTTGCTCCGAAGCTTCCGGGAGTACCGCCAGACTGCCTGATGAGGAGGCCTGGCACCTTGCCCTGAAGCGAAGTGACGACATCATTCTGCTTGGTCTTCGTGATATCCTCCGCCCGTACAGAAGTGATGGCACTGGTCAAAGACTCTTTCTTCTGGGTACCATAGCCTACGACCACGGTCTCATCAAGGAGTTCTGTGTCTTCTTTCATTACCACATTGATCTGGGTTTGTTTCCCCACTACTATTTCCTGTGAGGTATAGCCGATGAATGAGACAACGAGGACGGAAGACTCTTCGATATTGGTAATCGTGGCGTTTCCGTCAAGGTCAGTAACATCACCTGTCGTGGTTCCCTTGATAAGCACGGAAGCACCTGCTACCGGCCCCCAGGAATCTTGAACATTGACCTTTACCGACCTGCTCTGTGCGCTAGCCCATTGCGAAGAAGCAAGCATCAGCGCCATTGAAGCAATAAGTAATAAAATCCGTTTCATTAGTTAAAAAATAATAGTGAAATTAATATTTCGGCATTGCCCCTTTGTGGGAACAGACAATTGCCGCGGTATCGCTTGCAAGCTTTTGGGCTTGGGTTATCGGAAGTCCTTGCAGGTAAGCATTCACAAATGCAGCTGTAAAAGAGTCTCCTGCACCTACAGTATCAATCACCTGCACCTTTCCGGCAGGTTGGAAGAATACTTCATCTGAAGTGACGACAACACTTCCCTGTGCTCCCTTTGTGAGTATGACCAGTCGCAGAGAATAAGTATCAATAAGTTTACGGCAGACCTGCTCGTCATCGCCATCAAGTGAAAGCAGATCGGCGACAATGCGGATTTCTTCATCATTGATTTTGAGAATATCCGACATCCGCAGCGAGGCCTCGATTACATCCTGACAGTAATAATGCTGCCTCAAGTTGATGTCAAACACCTTGAGTGCAGAGGTTGGCGTCGCCTCAATAAACTTTCTCACGCTGTCGCGCGAATTCATGCGCTGGACAAGCGAGCCGAAGCACACCGCATCCGTTCTTGCAGCCAGTGATTCCATCTCCGGGGTGAAAGGAATGTTGTCCCATGCGACATTCTCCATGATGTTATATGCGGGTACGCCGCTGGCGTTGAGTTCAACCTGTACAATACCGGTAGGTCTTGAACTCATAGCCAGGAGAGCATGAAGCTTCTTGGTCTTGAGCACATCAAGAATCTCGTGCCCCAGAGGATCATCGCCTATAGCGCTGACAGCCCACGCTTCAGCTCCGAGACAAGCTGAATGATAGGCAAAGTTGGCGGGTGCGCCGCCAAGCGACTTGCCGGCAGGGAGCATGTCCCAAAGGATTTCTCCTATTCCTACTATTACCTTCTTCATAACATCAGGCTTTTTTGAGAAAACGTGCAGCAAGGAATATCAGATACGCGACCCCTGCCGTGATTACTACGACAGATCCTGTCTGTGAAGCAAATGCGTCCGAGAGGATACCCATCAATAGCGGGAATATTGTACCGCCAATCAGTCCCATGATCATCAGACCAGACATTTCGTTGTCGTTCTCAGGCTTATAGAGAAGGGCGCTGGAGAATATCATCGAGAATATATTGGAGTTGCCGAAGCCGACAAGAGCGATGGCAACATACAGCCCGGTCAGGGTATGGCATAAGAACAAGCCCGCCATTGACAGCACCATGCAGGCTACGCTGACTGCGAAAAACTTCTTCAAGGGGAACTTCGCCAGAATGAACGAGCCGGCGAAGCAGCCGATGGTACGGAAAAGGAAATAGATGCTGGTTGCAAAGGCGGCTTTCTCAAGAGGGAGAGCGAATCTCTCCATGATGATTTTGGGAGCACAGGTATTCACACCTACATCGATACCCACATGACAGACGATACCGAGGAAGAAGAGCAGCACCGAGGAATCGCCAAGCAATTTTATGCACTTGAAGAAACTGAGAGATTCCACCTTAACGGCAGGTTCCTTGATTTCGGTAAGTGACAGATATACCGTAGCCACGATTGAGAATACAAGGAAAAAGGGGAACAGAAGCAGCCAGTTGCCGAACTTGGCAGCTGCAAGACTGGCGATAATCGGAGCGATGAACGAAGCAATCGCCTTGACGAACTGACCGAATGTCAGTGTGCTTGCGAGCTTATCACCAGTCACGATGCAGTTAACCAGCGGGTTGAGCGAAACCTGCATCAGCGTGTTGCCGATACCCAGAAGACAGAAGGAAACTATCAGGACCGGGTAGTTGTACGCACATATCGGCAATACCATCGCAGCTGAGGTGATGATGAGGCTGATGATAACCGTCTTGCGTTTGCCGATTTTGTTCATCAGCAATCCTGTCGGGACGGAGAGGAAGAAAAACCACAAGAACACCATTGATGGCAGGAAGTTAGCCATCGTGTCCGACAGCGCAAAATCGGCCTTCGCATAGTTGGTGGCCGTACCGACCATATCCACGAATCCCATCGCAAAGAATGCGAACATTATGGGAAGCAACCGGAACAAACCTGTTTGTTTAGAGGTCATGATTGATGTGTTTTCTTATTGTTATTTAATCTTGTAGATAGTCATATCCGCAATCGTTGCGTCAGATGACGAAAACTCCAGCGAGTTGTATACCTCAGTAGGAAACATGCAGTTAGTAAAACTCAGATCTCCATCATTGATAAAGAGTTCTGTCGACTGCCTGTCTACGAACAATTTCACATGGTAACAACTGCTCTTGACCAGGTGGGTGAGAATATTTTTCTTGCCGAAACCGTCATAGAAGTCAGTCAGCCCGCTACGCGAACGATCCAGATTAAGTGTCAGCTCACTAAAGTCGAAATCATATTCCATCTCTTCAGAAACAGAATTGAAAAGCTTGAAAGATAGATGTCTATCGGTCCCGGGAATGATGGTGAAATCAATCTCGTAGGCACCATCGTTATCGGGAAGCAATTCCGAGAGCTGCCACTTTCCACTCAGATGAGGCACCTCGACGACATGGGACTCGGCCCTTGCCGAATAGATCTCGGGAGAGGGTGCGCTTGCCAGGAACAGATGCCTGCCGTTATGCTTGAGAGAAAGGTCTCTGGCTATTGTCATGCTGTTACGGAAGTTACGCGATGGAACCTCGTTGGAATACAGCCAGTTGCTCATCCAGCCAAGGGCAATGTGCCTGTCGGCGGTATTGCTGAAAGTAACCACGGCATAATTGTCAACTCCCTCATCAACCCAAAGTGGATACGGGAGATTATCGGCCTTAAATTCCTTGCCATTGAAGTCTCCGATGAAATACTGGGCAATGCTGCCTCCGTTGGGGCCACCGGGGTTGATGTTAACAATCAAGACCCATTTTTCCTGGCCGCCGTACTCAAAGCGAAGCAGATCAGGGCACTCCCAGACTGCTGCATGCGAGCCGATTCCTTTGCCGAAATCGCTCAGCCAACGCCAGTTCTTGAGATCAGACGACTCATAGAACGCAATCACATCTCCGGCAGCAACAGAGACAATCCACTTGTCCTTGTAAGGCATGAGTTTAGGATCCCTGAAATCAGGTTGCCGGCTCTCCTCGAAGAGCACAGGGTTGTGCTCATATTTGACAAAACTGCGACCATTGTCAGTGCTGTATGCAATGCTTTGCTTCTGAGTCTGGCTGGCAGAAGTGTACATGGCAACGATTGCGTTCTTGCCGAAACCAGCTGAATTGTCCTTGTCTACCACGGAGCTTCCTGAATAGATGGCACCGAGTTCATCAGGAGCAACTATGAAAGGGAGATCATTCCAATGCACAAGATCTTTGGAGGCGGCATTTCCCCAATGCATATTGTAGTGCTTTGTGCCATAAGGATTTGCCTGATATGCAAGATGGTACTCCCCATCAAGATAAACCATGCCGTTAGGATCGTTGGTCCATCCGAAGTCCGGGGTAAAGTGATATACCTGTCTGTATGGCTCATCGCGATTGAGCTGCCTGTCTGCGGACTGGATGATCCCCGTGGCTGTAAGCGATTTGCTATCAATCGAAGTGATTACTACATCCAGAGGCTTGCCTTTGTATGAGGAGATGTCAATTGGAATCATATAATCACAATGATTGGAAGCCACATTGATATCCTGGGATTCGCCGAGAATGTTGCGTCCCTCGGACATGATGGACAATCTTGACACTCCCCCATCGTTGGCAGAGGGTATGAGCAGATAATTATCGGAGGCAGTAATGCTTAGCGACAATTCGTCATTGAATGTGCTTTTCTTCTTGTTGGATAAGGCTATCTCATCGATAAGGATGAACTTGTCCACGAGCGGAAGTGCTGATGAGACGGAATCTATCCTGATACGAATATTCGCTTTCCGGCCCATGAGATCCTCAACATCCCACGAAGCCCATTCCATGACACAAGGGTCGGAAGAATGTGGAGCCGCGCTTCTGACCACCTTGCCTTCACAGAGCAACTCCACTGCAGCATGATCGTATCCGGGCATGGCCCTGGAACCACCAATGAGGAAATTCACATATCTGCGATTGATGTCGAACGTTGCCGATGTCATCGTTCCGTGAAGAGCACTGAAAGAGCCGGGCATCCCGTGTTTACTTTCAACATAGAACTTACCGGCCGCTCCAGAGACTCTGGGATCAGCCTTAACTTCCATAGGATTAGGCAGGAAAGCATTGCCGTCCACAAACCATTTGTCAAGATTTCCGGATTCGAAATCATCAATGACAACATGCCCTCCTGCGCAAGACATTGCGAGCAGGGGCAAAATGAAAAACAAAAGCAGATTCTTACTCATTTAATATTAGTTTTAGCGTCATGGTCCTCCGGGCGGTTATAAACCTGTGCCATCCAAATAAACAGAATGGCACAGGAACACATACCAATCTATTATTGCCCATAAACCACAATAACTGCAGCAAAAATAACCGCCATCATAAAAGAGGAAAGGCTCTTCCTTTTCAAAAAATAGCAGAATCGTTTCAATTGCCGAGAATGAAACGATTCTGCCAAAAAGCGGAATAATTGTACAAACTCAAATATTCATGAGACTATTGTATAAAACCGGTCTTTACCATGAAATTGTAGAACAGTTGTGCCCATATATTCTCGGAAGCACCGTTAGGACGATACCCGAAACCGTGGCGCGAACCGGTGAAAGAATGCAGCTCAGAAGGAAGCCTGTTCTTGCACCACAATCCGTAGAGTTCATACGAGAGCCCCATGATTTCATACTGGGTAGCGGCGATGAACAGCGGGCAAGGATCCTGAGGCATCTGCGCCTTGGCCATGGCGCCATAGATGCTTCCCACCATGTTGGGCTTGGACATCTCATCATGGTTATAGAGCACCTCAAGTGCAAGTGCGGCACCGGCGGAGAATCCTACAATCGCGATCTTGTCGGAAGCAATGTCGTATTTCCCGGCATTCCTGCGAATATACTTCATGGCAGCGATTGCATCCTGATATGCAAAGTCACGAATGTTTCCAAGTTTGTCATTTACCTCCTTGTTCTTTGCCGCAAGTGCTTTGTAGGCGTCGTCCGGACGCTTGCCTCCGTAGGTATACTGGGCAACCATGTTGACTTCCTTCTCGTTCTTGCCAGCATAGGCCGTGCGATATTTCAAGACGAACGCAGTGAAGCCATGTGCAGACAGCCACTCGGCAACCTGAGGACCTTCATTGTTCCATGACAAAGCCGAGAATCCACCGCCAGGGCAAACAAGCACAGCGGCACCGTTGCCCGTGCCTGGAGCAGGGAGATAAGGGATGACCACAGGGTCCACCACATTGAGGACCACAGTATTGATCTCATTCCAGAAGGGCGACATATATTCTATTGTAGCCTCTTTTTGGGTCCAGTTTTCACTTCCTGGAGCTTTCCCGTCATAGAGTCTGACAGGAGATTGTGCCGACACGATGGTACAGAAACCAATAAGCATTACGGCTGAAATGATTGCTTTTTTCATTATTGATAAGTGTTTATGATTTGCTCTGGATATATTCCTTGGGGCGCATATGATAGTATTTCAAGAAAGTGCGCGAGAAGTACGAAGGAGAAGAAAAGCCAGTGTTGAACGAAGCCTCAGAGATATTCTGGTGTTCGTACCGCATGAGGTTGACAGCCTTGTGAAGACGCACCAGGTTAACGAGATCCACAGGCGAATAATCTGTGACATCCTTGAGCTCTCGATAAAGTTTCGACTTCGAGCATCCAAGATACCTGGCTATATCGTCAATGGTGAGGGCCTCCAGAATATTGCTTTCCACATATTCACGGAAGCGGTTGAGCAGGTAGACAGATTCTCGCGAGAGCGATGATGTGTCTCGGCCAGCGAGCCAGTCACCATTGATCTCTGCATTGATTTGGGTGCTCTTCTCAAGCAGCTTCTGCATGCGTACCTTGAGGGTCGTGACATTGAAGGGCTTTTGCATGAAGGCATCCGCACCGCTCTCATAGCCGCGCGCCTTCTGCTCCTCAAACGAGCAGGCGGTCAGCAGTATTATAGGGATATGGCGCGTCACATCGTTTTGCTTAAGCGAAGAGCAGACCTCGAACCCATCAAGCCCCGGCATCATGATGTCGCAGAGGACGATATCGGGTACAATACGCAGTGCCTTTGCAAGTCCCACATTACCGTCTTTGGCCAGGAACACTTGATAATCGGCAGAGAGTATATTCTTGATATAAAGGCGCATATCCATATTATCCTCAATGACGAGCACAATCTTCCTACCGTCCCGGCTGAACATCATCTCATCAGGGATGCCGGAATCCAGATCCTCCTCCCCCATGGTCGCGAATTTGAGTTTGGCGAAAGACGGCACATAGGTCTTGTAGTCCAGGCTGGCATCGGTACGTAAATCCTTTATGATCGGGAACTGGACGGTGAACTCTGTACCTGTGGCCTCTTCGCTCTTGACATCAATCGTAGCACCGAGGGCATCGACGATTGAGCTGACGAGCGCGAGTCCGATTCCCGTGCCTTTCTGCTGTGCATCAAGCGAATAGAAGCGCTGGAAGATCTTGTCCATATTCTCTGGCGGAATATACGAGCCGCTGTTGAACACGGAGAGATTGACTGTTCGCTGGCCGTCTGCGGTATCCGAGAAGAGGCGGATCCTGATAGTTCCCTCACGGTCCACATGGTTGAACGCATTGGACAGCAGGTTGGTGAATACCTTCTCCATCTTAATGGGATCGAATGGGATATTATAATCGGCATCATCCACCTCGAAAGAGAAGTGAAGCTTTCTTTTCTTGACCACATCGGTAAACATGGAGACAATCTCGCGAATGAAGTCATCAATATGCCCTATCGAGTAGTTGACAACCATCTTACCGCTCTCCAGCGTGCGGAAATCCAACAACTCTGTGATGAGCCTGGTCAATTTGCTGCTGTTTCGCTTAAGAATATCCAGCGGCACAGCTGCGCTCTGCGGCATCTCCTTATTGGCAATCAGATCGTCGATGGGGCCGCTGATTAGCGATAGCGGAGTCTTGAATTCGTGCGAAATATTGGTGAAGAACACCAGTTTGGCGGCGGTTGTCTCTTCGAGTTTCTGAGACAACTCCACGAGCTGCTGCTTCTGCGCCTCCAAAGAATCGACCTGCTTTTTGATCCGGGCATTTTGGATGTTGAGTTGATTAACCAGCTTGTTGCGGGCATGCGCCACGAACACAAGACTTATGAACATCACACCGAGGACAATAGACAGAGCAAGCAGACCATATGATAGAATCTGCTGACGCTCATACTTGGCAAGGCTGGCATTGATCCGGGAATTCAACTCCTCCACTCTCTTCTGCTTCTGGGCAATCTGGCTGAGCTGCATGCTATAGATCTTGGCATTGCTACGGTTGACGAGTTCCGTGTTCAAGATGTTCTCTTTGTTGTATTGGGCGTTCATCAGAATCCTGCGTGCGAGGTCAATGACCACGTTGCCCCCTGTTGGATAGATGAAAGAAGCGTCCACGATGCCGTTCTGGATATAGGGAATCGTTCCCGAATCGTCTGCAGAAAGAAGGGCATCGATGCCAAGAATGTATGGCCTGTCTTTGATTCCAGCCTGGGCGTAGGCCTCATAGACACCGGCGGCCATCTCATCATTGAAAGCAAACACCAGGTCGGGTTTCTTCTGATCGGGAAGAGTCTCTAGCAGCTCGGTCATGACGCGGCGGGCATCGCTTCTGTTGAAATTGGCGTAAGCACGCGCGGTCACATTGATGCTGGTCGATTCCCGCGTAGCCTCCACGAAACCATCATACCTTTCAGTATCGGCGGTCGAACCCTTTGTCCCCTGAATCAAGATGATGTTGCCGCCATTTTGGAGTCTGCTCAGCACATACATGCCCGCGAAAACGCCGATCTGATGATTGTCGCCGCCCACGAAGGCGGTGTACTTGTCGCTGTTGATCTTCCTGTCATAGAGAATGACAGGGATGCCGGCATCATAGGCTTTCTCAACCACCGGCGTCAGCGACTCGGCTTCATTGGGCGAGATGACCAAGAGGTCTACTTTATCATCGATGAATCTCTCAATGTCCCTGATTTGCTGTTCCGAATCATCATGAACAGACCTGATTACGAGCGATATATTGCTGTAGAACGACGCTTCCTGCATCATTTCAGAATTGGCAACCTCTCGCCACATATCTATACTGCACTGCGAGATACCAATGACGTATTTGTCTACGGCACGAGAGCACGAAGCCAGCGCCAGACAAAAGAGGAAAATTAAAGCAGGACGTCTCATGATAGATAAGGAAATGAAAACCAGATTAATACTCCAGAATCAGAGCGGAGGCTGCGGGGATGGTGATGATGTCCCCTTGTCTCTTCTGTCTGTAAGTGTAGGATGCGGCATTGCCACCGATTCGGTGCGGAGTACCGCCTTGGCTAGCCAGAGTGACGGTACGGCGTTTTCCAGAAGGATTCAAGATGACGATACAGCGTTGTCCCGGCATGCTCCTCTCATAGACCATGGGATAAGGCTGATGAGGATCACTCAAAAGTTTCCACGCGGCATCAGCACCCAAAACCTTGACACGACTCCTCAGCTCGATGAGGCCACGCACATAATTGAGCAGCGATGCAGGATCGGATTCGGACTTGTCCACGGTCATGCGGGCGGGATCGGGATCCTGAGGGATGTAAATCTTGTCTTCAGGAGCCGAAGAGAACCCGGCATTCGCGCTCGAATTCCAAAGCATGGGGATGCGGCAGCCAGCCCTGAATCCAGAACCGTCAGTTGATGGGGCTGCAGGGTTCTGCTTGAGGCCAATTTCGTCACCGTAGTAGATAAACGGCACGCCCGGCATGGTGAGGAAGAATGTCATCGCAACCTTCAAATCCTCCGGATTGGTGCGGCCTTCGGTACACAGGCGGTTGAAGTCGTGATTGCCCGTTGGCATGCAAACATAGCCTTTCCCGGCGGTGATGTCCCGCTGGTAGCAGTACAGGTCGAGCCATGTCTCCAACGAGCCCTCACCCTTCCGCGAGAAATATGGTTGCGGCTGCGGTGTCCCCGGCCTCATGGACGAGAAGAAAAACAATGTTGAGTAGTTATACATGCCGTCGTGGCAGAAGAAGTCGATGTCGAAACCAGCCTCCAGAGACTGCGAAGGGTTGAACCACTCGGCAATCAACACTCCCTCCGGATATTCGTCGTCAAACCATCTGCACAGATCTTCTTTCCATAGTTTGATGGTCTCAGCCTTGTCAAAATCGTTCTTGACAAGACTTGCTGCCATATCTACGCGGAATCCATCGGCCCCCTTGTCCATCCAGAAAGACATGATGTTCTTGAGTTCACGCCTCATAGCCTTCGGGCCTGGTGCATCGACAGGCTGCTCCCATGGATGTGCAGGATCCGGATTTGCATAACCGAAGTTCAGCGCGGGCTGGGTGTCGTAGAAATTCTTGACGTAGAAAGGTGCCCGTGGAGCATCTGTGCTCACAAACTTGCGGATAAGCGCAGCGTGCTGGGAATCGGTTGCCTCCGGCTTGAAAGTTGGCCAGATATAATAATCTGAATATCGCTGGTCCGGAGCCTGCGAAGACTCAATAAACCATTCACACTGATCGGAAGAATGCCCCGCGACCAGATCCATGACGACCTTGATACCCAGATTATGCGCTTCCTGCACAAGCTTCACGAAATCACTATTGGTACCGAAGCGCTCATCCACCTTGTAGTAGTCGATGATATCATAGCCGCCATCGGTCCATCCTGAGACATAGATAGGATTGAGCCAGATGGCGGTCACCCCCAGCGACTTGATATAATCGAGCCTGGATTTTATCCCATTGAGATCTCCGATTCCGTTGCCGTCCGAATCCTGAAACGATGAAGGATAAATCTGATAGAACACAGCGTTGTCGAGCCACGACGGCTGACCTGGTTTTTGTGCCGACATGACGACGGCATACAGCAGACATGAGACTGTAAGTACAACTGTTTTAGCGGACATGATTGAACATTTTTACCAATTCCCCGAAATTCATGGGCATATTCATTTCTTTCCTCTTCGCATCATTCTCGGCCTTGATTCTGTCGGCTTCTTCCGCCGGTATGGTATAGAACTGACGTTTGCCGGGTTTGAGATTCTTGATGACCGCATCGACAAGAATCCGCTCCATGTCATCATAGACATTGATCGTGGGATGTATGCCGTCGTACGAACAGTTATCGTCAAGTCCATTCTCCTCGTTGGCGAGAGCAGAGAAGTAGTCTACATACGTGACATTCTTGTGAGAGGCGGCATAGGCCTTGAGCTTTGCGTTGAGAGCCACGATTGGAGCAGCCGCATCGATTGTAGGGATTGGCAGATAGTGCGCGCAGGGAGTCACAGAGCAGAGCAACACCTTGATCCCTGCATTCTCTGCAAGCTCGCACATGGCAATGATATTGCCTATTATCGTCTCTTCGGGATAATATGACATGGAAGCAAGACTCTGACAAATATCATTCGTTCCCGCCATTATGGCGACAGCCTTGGGGCGCAGATTAATGACATCGCGTCCGAAACGAACCAGCATCTGGCTTGCCGTCTGTCCGGATATGCCTCGTCCCGCGAAGTTGTTCTTCTCGAAGAAAGCAGGATCCTCCTTGAACCAGTTGTCCGTGATGGAATCGCCCATCAACACCAGGAACGGTGCCTCGCTGAGTGAAGCGTTTGCCTGCTCATATCGCTTGAAATCCGCCCAGTCCGCCGGAGCATTCTGAGCCGCCTTCCGCTTCTCTGCCGCATCTATTATTCTGTCGACCTCCGGCACTATGATCTCTTCCATCCTCGCATAACCCTCGACGGTCGGATGACAACCATCTTTTGAAAACGCTTCAGGCAACGATCCGTCTGGAAGCGCCATGTGAGTATGATAATCCACGTAGTCGATACGCTCCCTTCGCGTATAGGCCTTGAGAAGTTCGTTAAGCGCAATGACATCTGAAGCAGGCTGCGCCTCTGGATTCCAGTAGAACTTGTCACAAGGCAAAAGAGAGCACACGATGGGGATAATATTATTGGCTCTAGCAGATTCGCACATCGTTTGTATACATCCGGCGATGTTCTCGAGGGACATCGGGCCGTTATTCTGTGCAATGTCGTTGATTCCGGCGAGAATAACAACAGTCTTGGGGTGCAGATCTACGACATCACGTTGAAAACGAGTCAGCATCTGCTCCACGGTCTGAGCTCCAATTCCCCTCCCCAGATAATTGTGTGACGAGAAGAATTCGGGACGATACTCCGCCCAGAAATCCGTAATAGAATCGCCCAAAAAGATGGCTCTGGGGGCCGTCTTCACTTCTGCATTCGCAGCAGCATAACGATTGAATCCGCCCCAGTCACGAGGTTTCATAAACACGGGCCTCGTCCCCGTCTGCGATGCAACAGTCTGACTGCTTTGAGCAGAAGAGAAGAAGGCAGCAGTCAACAATACTGTAGTCAGAAGAAATCTGCGCATTATATTAAAAGTTTTAGTGTTAGTTTTGATAAAGTCTATTCTTGCGACCTACGCCATGCGTAGTATTCGTCAAGGACCCACATTGAATCCTCGCTCGGGACAGGTGATGGGTGAGGTTTCTCTCCAGTCAGCACCATCACCTTAGAATCAGTATTCTTAAAGAGCGGCCAAACAGGCAGTTCTGCGTCATCGCCCTTTCCGTTGGGATCACAGTACTTTGCAAAATTTGTCCAATACTCAAGCATATAAGCAGCCAGCTTCTTGTCGGAAGCAGAAGGGCTCCGGAGGCTCTGGAACACAAAATCCACATCCTGTCCGTGCGGTGAGCGATGTCCGTACTTGGGAGAGTCCTCAGGGTATGCGGGCGGCTGGTCGAAATAGTACATATATACAGGCTGATGTCCCGTCTCGTTCTGCAGGCGGCCCCAGCTCCATGTCCCCCAACCGAAAGCGGCATCCCTTCCTAAATCTCTTGCGGTCTTGGGCACATCATTCTCGCCCACGGGATAAGCCTGCAGAAGTCTGTCGGCGTAGTCCTCATATCTACTGCGCACATGTGCGATATGATCTTCAGGAGAAGAAAAGAACTCGAAGCTGTCTCCCTCATCGGAGTTGTAACCTATGAGCAACGCGACATCATTGTAGTTGCCAGCCTGATACATCTTATATTGGTCATCGGGAATCACATAGCCGTCTACGACAGGCCATGCACCTCCGGTCACAACCGTCTGCCTGGCAAACACCGAGGCATCCATAGCCCGTAACTCAGCAATCGACGAAGCGCCCAGAGACTCGGCGAATGCAAGTCCTTCCGCCTCGGCCTGTGCAAGAGTCTTCATGTTCTCTCCTGGAGAAGACACGGGACGGATGGGGCCGAACGAGCTTCCACTCTGCGAAATGGCTCCGCGGAAGAGGCCCTTTGCCAGAGGTGATGCGGCGAGCATGCTCACGGAAATACCGCCGGCAGACTCTCCGAATATCGTAACTTTGCGAGGGTCGCCGCCGAAAGCGGAAATGTTCTTCTGAACCCACTTGAGGGCCGCAATCTGGTCAAGAATACCATAGTTGCCGGACACATGCTCCTGGTTCTCGGCGCTCAACTCGGGATGACAGAAGAGACCGATCTTTCCTACACGGTAATTAATGGTCACCAAGACGACACCGGTCTTTGCGATGGCTTCTCCGTCGTAGAAAGACGAAGTTCCCATTGAGAATCCGCCGCCATATATCCACACCATCACCGGGAGCTTGTCAGATATTTTGGTTGCCGGTGTCCAGACATTGAGATACAGGCAATCCTCGCTCATATCTCGCGGGAAACCCATGCTGGAGATAGGGCTGGGGCCGAATTTGCTTGCATCCCTGGTTCCTTCCCAAGGCACTACGGGCTGGGGAGCCTTCCACCTCAGATCTCCGACAGGAGGGGCGGCGAAAGGAATACCTTTAAATACCAGCATGTCTTCAGCGACAGTTCCCCGAATCATGCCTCCTTCAACTTTTATCAGAGCAGTCGGAGAAATCTGCCCACTGCAGGCAGCAAAGAAAGCCACCGACAGAAATGCAAACAATAACCTTTTCATCGACACAGTGTTTTATTTGCACCAAAAATAGTCAATCGGCGGCATCGTTTGTTGCATAATCTCTTCAAAAATTAATACAATCCTCGCAGGAATCAACCACTCAACACCGCTCCGCCAGGCTAGACAAAGACTTCCTGACCATCAGCACCGTGGAGCACGCATACCTGTTCATCGCCGACAGCCCGACGCCCGAGATGGCTGTCCACGAGTGCATCCACATCTGGCAGTTCGAGCGCGACAACCTCACTCGGATGCCGGACGGGGTAGTTGGAAAGGTGCCCTCTGGCCGAAGACCGAGCCATACCGTTCCCGTCCGTTGGAACGGGAGGCCTTCGACCTCCAGGACCGGTGGTGGAAGGGATGCCGCGAAGGGCTGAAAAGGTTGTAACAACCCTGAACGGGTTTTTGTATGGTTTGGTATGCAAAATGAGAAATTATTTGTATTTTTGCACACACGAGAGTATATAATATGGATAACACTTTTGCCCGCAGACTTGTAAACGCCCGGAAAATCCGCTGCATGTCGCAGAGGGACTTGCGTGATGCTCTGAATGGAGCCGTCTCATCCTCCGCCATCGAGAAATACGAAAAGGGACTGATGATGCCATCCAGCGATGTGTTGATTCTCTTCTCCAAAGCTCTCGGGATGAATCTGGACTATTTCTTCCGTCCATTTGCCGTATCACTGAACCCCTCCGGATTCGAGTTCCGCAAGAGCTCAAGGCTGGGGGTCAAGCAGGAGGAGTCAATCAAGTACACCGTTTGCAACGAGATGGAGAAATATCTGGAGATAGAGGCGATTCTCGGAATTTCCGCGAAATTCAGTCTGGACTACAGCAATGTCAGCGTGGAGAGCGAGGGTGACGCCGTATCGCTCGCGAGGCGCTTCCGCCAAGATCTGGATTTGGGTGCGGATGCGATAGTCTCAGCTGTTGAGCTACTGGAATCCATCGGGATCAAGATCATAGAGATAGACGGAGGCGGTTCGTTTTCGGGCACTTGCAATAAGGCCGGAGACATCCCCGCCATAGTGGTGAACAGGGGAATGGCCTCCGAACGCAAGAGGCTGACCATCTTCCACGAACTGGGACATCTGCTTCTGAAATGCGCGCCTGGGGTTGACAAGGAGAGGATGTGCAATGTCTTCGCGAATGAGGTGCTGATACCGTCCGACAAATTCAGGGGGCTTATCGGAGAGGCCCGCCACGACATATCCCTCGTCGAATTGCAATCCGTTCAGAAAGAATACGGAGTGTCCGTTGACGCCCTTATGATCAAGGCGCGTCAGCTGAATATCATAACTGATCGCAGATACGTTTCCTATTGTAAAAAAAAGAATGCGCTTCCGGAGTTCAAGGCTGCCGTGGAGTCAGCTCTATATCCGGCTGAGTGCACCGACAGGTTCCGTCGCCTAGTCTACCGCGCCCTGGCGAGCGACGTGATCAGCCCATCCAAAGCGGCGGCCCTCCTTGAAACTTCCGTGTCACAGGTAAGGGAGAACCTCAATCTCATGTAGGGATGGAAATCGTTGTCAACGACACAAACATCTTGATTGACCTGTACAATGCCGGGCTGTTGCAATACTGCGGACAACTCGGACTGGACTTCAGGACGCTTGACGTGGTCATGAATGAAATCGTAGCCGAAGAACAGAAAAGGGCCGTGCTGGCGCTCGTGGACAAGGGTTTCCTCAAAGTCCATTCCCTCTCCGGCGAGCAGGTCGCGGAGGTCTTCGGGATGGTGGCAAGCTATCGCGGCGTTTGTAACCTGTCGTCCGTGGACGTCTCCGTCCTGGTCTATGCCAAGCGGTGCAAATGTCGGCTTCTGACTGGGGACAAGACATTAAGGGATAATGCCTCGACGGAGAATGTGGTTGTTTCGGGAATACTGTATATCACGGATCTGATGACCTCCAGGAACATCATCAGCACGACAGAGATGATTACTGCACTTGAGCGGCTACTCCGCTCAAACTCTCGACTTCCCAAAAGACTGATCCAAGAAAGAATTTCCGAACTCCATCAAGCCGAGAGCATTCTGAAATAGCATATAGACAACGTGAATCCCAGTGGCAATCTGTAGTGGATTCCGGCTCCTGCCCGGAAAGCAGAGAACGGAGATCCTGAAATCAAAAATCGGGACAGAGCTTGTCCCGATTTTGTCCCGTTTTGGACTTAATTTTGCCTCTAATTCATTGCAAATCAGCGCATCAGCCCTATTCGCGGAAAGACAGGGATTCGAACCCTGGAGCCGTTTTTGACGACCACACGCTTTCCAGACGTGCCTCTTCAGCCACTCGAGCATCTTTCCAGTCGCGCCGCCACCGAAACCGGTCTCAGCGCAGGCGCAAATATACGAATAAAAAGCCTAAAGTTCCAACTTTATTTTTCGTCATGCCACGGACAAGCAGCCTCGCCACGGTTGAGGGCGATACGGGCCTGAAGCTCCCAGGTACGTATACGGTCCTTGTAGAGATTGTTGGCGTTCACCTTCTCGACATCCAGCGCCGCATCCGAATTGTCATCCCAACGGCGGCAATCATAGAGCACATCCCAGATGCGCCCGATCCGGTACTCCCGGCTTATGCGCAACGCCACCGCATAATCCTCACCATACTTGGTCACCGGGAAATTGATCTGCCGCAGCAACGGAGTCCAGAAGCCGCGAGGCGCACCCAGCCCATTGATTCTCAATGCATTGTTGCGCCCGTTCTCCGGAGTCCACTCACGATGGTCGATGACTCCCGGCGGCAGCGGGTTCAAGTTGATGTCGGTAAGCTGGTAGGAGCCTATCACCATCGCGCAGTTCTGCTCACGGAAGGCGTCCACGAACTTCTGCACCGTGTCCGGACCGGAATACACATCGTCCGAATCAAGCTGGAGCGCGAAGCGGCCGCAGGAAGGGTGGTGCACGGCGGCGTTCCAGTTGCCCCCGATAGCGTGATAACCCCGGTCCTGGGCGATATAGACAAGACGGGGATCGTCAAAAGAGCGGATCACATCCACGGTGCCGTCATTAGAATTGTCGTCAACCACAATCACATTGTACTTGAAAGATGTCTCCTGCCCCAGAGCCGAGCGGATGGCGTCACCTATGGTGCGCACCCGGTTGCGGCAAGGAATCACGACAGAGGCCTCGTGCTCGAAATCCCCTCCCCCGGAGAGGTCCACACTCTTGAACTCCGGCCGCAGATACCCGCCGACAGCCTTCAGATGAGCGGTGCAGGCTTTCTCCATCTCGATCTGGACAGCCCTGTTGCGCGGATCCACATAGTCGAAGAGCTTCTCCCCGGACTTGCGTGTGTCCAGTTCCACCTCATAATAAAGGAACTCGTTGATATGCACTATCTTCCCGAGACGGGAAACCCTCAGCCTGAGGTCATAGAGCCCGGCATACTCGTAGTCCTCGTCCATCTGGGCGACCACAGCCCTCAATGCGTCCGTCCTGTAGAGCTGAACCCCGCCGAAATCAAAGTCATCCCGCAAGGCACCTTCCTGCAGGTCGATGAGCGGATGCGGGAACACGCCCCCCTCCTCCGAGCGGAAGTGATCCGCATACAACATGGCCGCACCGGTATAGGATGCAACCTGGAGCATACGCTCAAGTCCGAGATCCACCCACTTGAGTTCCATCGGATTGGTATAGATGAGAGTATATGCTGCGTCGCTGAGGGAAGCGATTTCACGGAGCCTTGAAACAGGCACCCGAGAAGGAATGTCAAATCTGCGTACTGTCATAAGTACAAAAGTAAATAAAAAGCACTAAATTTGCAGGATAAGGACACTAAAATATGGAACGGAAACTTGTCATAATCCCGACCTACAACGAGATTGAGAACATCGCAAAAATAACCGGGGCGGTACTGGACATCGAGGGGAGATACGACATCCTCGTGATTGACGACGGCTCGCCGGACGGCACCGGAGAGGAGGTGAAGAGACTCCAGAGCATCTACCCGGAGAGGCTGCACCTCATCGAAAGGAGCGGCAAACTCGGTCTCGGCACAGCGTATGTGACAGGATTCAAATGGGCCCTGGAGCACGCCTACGACTACATCTTCGAGATGGACGCCGACTTCTCCCACAACCCGGAGGATCTCCCGAGACTGCTCAGACCGGTGGCGGAAGGCAGGGCGGACATGTCCGTCGGCTCCCGCTACTGCGACGGCATCAACGTCGTGAACTGGCCCATCTCGCGCATCCTCATCTCCTACTGCGCCTCAATCTATGTCCGCACCGTCCTCGGATTCAGGATCTATGACAGCACGGCAGGCTTCGTCTGCTACTCGCGCAAAGTACTGGAGTCCATCGACCTCGACGCCGTAAAGATGAAAGGATACGGCTTCCAGATAGAACTCAAATACACCGCCAGGAAACTCGGATTCCGCATAGAGGAAGTGCCGGTAGTGTTCGTGAACCGCAAGGAAGGTACTTCCAAAATGTCCGGAAGCATCTTCGGAGAAGCCTTCTGGGGCGTGCTGGCACTGAGATTCCGGAAAATCCTCCCGAAACAATGAAAGATTTATACCTCAACCACATAGCCTCTCTGCTGGAGCTCAAGACCTGGCAGGTAGAGAACTGCATAGAGATGTTCGCCGAAGGCGACACCATCCCTTTCATCAGCCGCTACCGCAAAGAGAAGACCGGAGGCATGGACGACGTGCAGGTGGCGGAAGTGCGCCACTGGGCCGATGTCTTCGACGAGATGGAAAAACGCAAGGAGACCATCCTCAAGACCATAGCCGAAGCCGGGGCGCTCACGGACACGCTTCGGGAGAAGATCGAGAACTGCATCAGCACGACCGAACTCGAAGACCTCTACCTCCCGTTCCGGCCGAAACGCCGGACAAGGGCGACCATGGCCAAGGAAGCCGGGCTGGAACCGCTCGCCGACCTCATGTGGAACGTCCGCACCCGCGACCCGCAATCCGATGCCGCCAAGTTCATCAACGACAAGGTGAAGAGCGGCGAGGAAGCCCTGGCCGGCGCGAGGGACATCATCGCGGAACGCCTAAGCGAAACTGCCGTGATAAGGGAGAACCTCAGAGCCATATTCAGGAACCGCCGCATCACCTCAAGCGTCACCAAAGCCGGCAGGGAATCGGCGGAGAGCTCCAAATACCGCAGCTACTTCGACTTCTCGATGCCTCTCTCCCGCATCCCGTCACACAACCTGCTCGCGATGCTGAGAGCCTCCGGCGAAGGCTATCTGAGCATAGGGATAGACGCTGACCCGGAGAAATGCGGAGCCAAGATATACTACGACTTCTGCCAGGAGCACTCCTACCCGGCAGCGCCGCTCGCAGCCCAGATCAAGGAAGCCGTCGCCGACGCCTACAAGCGCCTGCTGGAGCCGTCAATCTCCGGAGAAGTCCTCAAGGAAGCCAAGAAAAAGGCCGACATCGAGAGCATACGCGTGTTCGGGGAGAACCTCAGACAACTGCTGCTCAGCGCCCCTGTGGGGCAGAAACGCACGATGGCGATAGACCCCGGCTTCCGCAACGGATGCAAGATAGCCTGCCTCGACGAGAACGGAGGCCTGCTCTACCACACCATCATCTTCCCTCACCCGCCTCAGAACGACAAGGTCAAGGCAATAACCGCCGTACAGGGCATGGTGGAGAAATTCAGGATAGAAGCCGTGGCCATAGGCAACGGCACGGCATCCCGCGAGACGGAGGACTTCATGAAACGCATCCACCTGCCGGACGGCTGCAAAGTCTGGACAGTGAGCGAGGACGGAGCGTCAATCTACAGCGCGTCGGAAGTCGCGCGCAAGGAGTTCCCTGATGAAGACGTGACCGTACGCGGAGCCGTCTCCATCGGACGCCGCCTCATGGATCCGCTCGCCGAGCTGGTCAAGATAGACCCGAAGAACCTGGGCATAGGCCAATACCAGCACGATGTGGACCAGGCGCTCCTGAAAGAGAAACTGGACAACACCGTGGAGAGCTGTGTCAACGCCGTGGGGGTGAACCTCAACACGGCCTCGCCATACCTCCTCTCATATGTGGCAGGCATCGGCCCCGCACTTGCGGAGAACATCGTCACATACCGGGCCGCCAACGGGGGCTTCAGGAGCCGCACGGAACTCAAGAAAGTGCCGCGCCTGGGAGCCAAGGCATTCGAGCAGTGCGCAGGATTCCTGCGTATCAGGGGAGCGGAAAACCCTCTCGACGCCTCCGCCGTGCACCCTGAATCCTACGGGATAGTGGACATGATGGCCAAGTCGCTTGGCGTCAGCACCATGGAACTTGTCGGCAACGCGCAGCTCTGCTCAAAGATCCGGGCGGAGGAATTCGTCAGCGATGCGGCGGGACTTCCGACGATCAACGACATACTCAAGGAACTCGCCAAACCGGGCCTGGACCCGAGGGAGGCGGCGAGCGAGTTCGCATTTGCGGACGACATCCACTCCATAGAAGACCTCAAGCCCGGGATGGAACTTCCCGGCATAGTCACCAACATCACCAATTTCGGAGCGTTCGTAGACATAGGACTCCACGAGAACGGCCTGATCCACGTATCCAAGATGGGACCGCGCGGGACAGACCCGTCAAAGGTGGTGAAACTCCACCAGCATCTGACTGTAAGGGTGCTGGATGTGGATCTCGACAGGAACAGGATCGCCCTGGGGCTGGTCGGCAAGGCCTCCTAGTCCTCCTGGGAAATCTCCCTGAGCTCAGAGCGGTAGGCCGTCAGGAGGCGGGACTTGGAGATGAATCCGAGATACTTGCGGTCCTTGTCTATCACAGGCAGTCTCCATGCGCCGGTACGGTCGAACTTGTGCATCACCGAATCCATCTTCTCTCCATAGTAGATGTAGTCCGGCGGAGTCTCCATGATGTTGTAGACATGCACGCTGTCGTATTTGTCCGTGCTGAAAAGGTATTTGCGGACAGCGGCGAGGTCGATCATCCCCTGGAAACGCCCGCTCGAATCAATCACCGCCATCACGGAAGCATCCGAGCCGGAATTGGCAAGGATGTCCACCACATCGCGCAGCGGGGCGTCAATCGAGACCTTAGGGTATTTGTCGCGGATCAGGTCATTGGTCTGGAGCAGCGTCAGCACAGCCTGGTCGTTGTCATGCGTCAGCAGATCCCCGCTCTGCGCTATGCGCTTGGTGTAGATGGAATACTTCTCGAAGATACGCACAGTGCCGAACGCCACCGTAGAAGTCAGGATAAGCGGTATGAGCAGTTCGTAGCCGCCGGAAATCTCGGCGATGAGGAAGATGGCCGTCATCGGCGCCTGCATCACGGCCGCCATCAGGGCCGCCATGCCCACGAGGACGAAGTTCTGCTCCGGCACGCTCATCCCCACGAGGTTGAAGCAGCGCGCCACGACAAATCCCAGTATGGCCCCGGAGAAAAGCGTCGGTCCGAAAGTCCCGCCGACGCCGCCGCCCGAATTGGTCAGGGTCATCGCGACTATCTTGAAGAACAGGATGAGCAGGAAAAACACCGGCACACCCCAGCGGTAATCCATCAGGAAAGACAGCAGGCTATGGTTCTCCACCTGTATCTCCTGTCCGTTGAGCAGGCTGTGAAGGTCTGAATACCCCTGCCCGTAGAGCGGAGGGAAAAGGAATATCAACAAGCCCAGCCCCACGGCGCAGAGCAGCCAGCGCATATAGACATTGGTAAACTTGCCGAGCTTGTCCTCAAGCCACAGTGTGCCGTTGGTAAAATAAAGCGAAAACAGCCCCGCCAACAAACCGAGCACCACATAGAAAGGCAGATTCCCCATCGAGAACGGGGTCAGGGCGCAGGCAAACACGGGAGTCTGTCCGCGGAAGGCATATGAGACCACCGTCGCCGAAATCGTGGAGATGAGCATCGGCAGCATCGATTTCATCGACACATTGAAGAGCAGGATCTCCAGTGTGAAGAGCATCCCGGCGAGGGGAGCTTTGAATATGCCGGCCACGGCACCGGCGGCACCGCAGCCCAGAAGCACGGTTACGCTGCGGTACGACAGCCCGCAGACCCGCCCGAGGTTAGAGCCGATGGCCGCACCGGTATAGACTATAGGGGCCTCGGCGCCCACAGAGCCGCCGAATCCTATGGTAAATGACGACGTCAGGACGGAAGACCACATGTTATGCGGCCTGATTCTGGACTCGTTGCGGGACACGGCAAGCAGAACCTTGGTGACGCCATGCCCGATATTGTCCCGGACGACATACCTCAGGAGCAGCATGGAGATGAACATCCCGACTCCAGGGAAGACAAGGAAGCCCCATTCCAGGCTGCCTCCATCGAACGAGCTGTCGATAAGCCCGCTGATGACGGTAATGGCCCAGTCAAGGACAACGGCGGCGCACCCAGAGAGCACGCCGACCAAAAAACTTAAATACAGAAGTCTGTTCTGTTCAGATATTTTTCCGAGAACCCTATTCAGTAGCATCGGACTGGTCATCTTCGCCCCCGTACTGGGAAATGTTCTCGTCAGGGAGAGTTCCGCCTTCGTCTCCACCCTCGCCTGCAGTCCCGGCAACCTGCTCGTTCTCTGCATCCTCCTCACCTTCGAGCCACCTCTCTATATCGTCTGCATCATCAATCTTGACCTTGATCTTGACCAGATAGATGGCATCCGGAATCTCAATCATCACAGCATAGAACGGAGTCCCGTCCGGCTTGGTATATTTGACAAGATCGGGGAGATAATCGCTGAATCCCCTCGGGTACTTCTCCAAAAATGCCTCCGCAAGTTCACGGGACATGTTCTCATAACTCACGATGTGACGCTTCTTGTTATCTTGTGCCATAATGAAGTTTGTCTTTGCGTATTTGAATTGGAGTGCAATAATACTACTTTTTCTGATTTTTCTGAAAAAAAACAGCTTTTTGCGCTTTTTTTCTTTCAGGATCGCGCTCGACAAAGACAGGCTTCATGGTCCGCGGATCCAGACCGGTCTTGAACATCACCGATGAGGTCGTCATCGGAGTCGGCATGAAGTCCTGCACCTGATCCATCCAGATGCCCTTCAGGCAAGGATTCGCGGCAAGTTTCCACATGTCCTGCAGCGTGCACCCGGGATGCGACGAGATGAAATACGGGACAAGTTCCGTATGCGTGCCGTTCTCCCGGTTGACCTTGTCAAACTCCCTCCGGAGCCGCTCGAACAGGCGGAACGACGGCTTGGCCATATAGTACAGCACCTTGTCCTCGGTATGTTCCGGAGCCACCTTGAGCCGTCCGGAAGTGTGCTTCAGCATAAGTTCCTTCAGATACGGCTTGCCGGTGTCGTCCACGAAGCCGTTCTCATCCAGGAAAAGGTCGTATCGGACTCCGCTCCCGATATAGGAATGCTTGACCCCGCGCACGGCGTCCACCCTGTGATAGAGGTCCAGCACACGCGAATGGTCCCGGTCAAGATTGCGGCACGGCGCGGGGAAAAGGCAGGATTTGCGGCGGCATACCGCACATTTCTCAGGATCCTTGCCGTGCATGCCGTACATGTTGGCGGTAGGGGCTCCGAGATCGGAGATGTTGCCGTGGAACTCCGGCATCGCCGCCAGCTTGCGGACTTCGGCCAGGATCGACTCCTCCGAGCGGGACTGGATGAACTTCCCCTGATGGGCGGCTATCGTGCAGAAGTTGCAGCCGCCGAAACATCCCCGGTGCGTGATGATGGAATCCTTGATCATGTCATACGCCGGGATGCGCTTGCCTTTGTATCTCGGATGCGGACGTTTGGTGAACGGCAAGTCCCAGAACGAATCCATCTCCTCCTGTGTCGCCGGAGGATAAGAAGGGTTGATCTGGACGAACCCGTCGGCGACAGGCTCGATTATGACCTGCTGGTGGAGCATGTTGGCGTGGGTCTCTATCTGATGGAAATTCTCCGCGAAAGCGCGGTCGTCCTCCAGGCACTCTTCGTAGGAATGGAGCACGAGAGGGTTGTCCACGCGCCACTTCCCCTTGCGGAAGAATGCAAGCTGGGGAATCTTCTCCACCTGTCGGAGATTGCGTCCGGACTCGATGGCCCGCGTCAGTTCAAGCATCGGCCGCTCGCCCATGCCGTAGCACAGCCAGTCGGCGCCGCTGTCCAACAGGATGGAACGCATCAGACGGTCGTCCCAATAGTCATAGTGGGTCAGGCGGCGGAGCGAAGCCTCCACTCCCCCGATGACGACCGGAACATCAGGCCAGAGTTCCTTCAGGATACGGGTGTAGACGGTGACGGCCCTGTCCGGACGCTGCCCGGCCTTGCCGTCCGGGGTATAGGCGTCATCGTGGCGCAGACGCTTGGCGGCCGTGTAGTGGTTGACCATCGAGTCCATCGCCCCGGCGTTGACGGCAAAGTAGAGACGCGGCGCACCGAGCTTGCGGAAATCACGCAAGTCATCACGCCAGTTTGGCTGGGGGACGACGGCCACCCTGTAGCCGAACTTCTGAAGATACCGCGATATGCACGCGGTACCGAAACTCGGATGATCCACAAAGGCGTCACCCGTGAAGAAGATGACGTCTATGTAGTCCCATCCGAGAGCACGGACCTCCTTGACGGAAGTCGGAATATTACATTCTGTCAGGCAGTTCAATTCCCAGTATTCCCATTCCGGCGCGGAGCACCGCAGCCGTGTCAGATATAAGTTCGAGCCTCATCTCAAGCAGCTTGCCGTCAGGCTCGCGGAGTATGCTCGTATCGTGATAGTACTGGTTGAACTCCTTCGCCAGCTCGTAGCAATAGTTGGCTATGAGGGCAGGAGAGTATGCGGCCGCGGCCTCCGCGACTTTCTGCGAGTAGGACGAGAGCAGCTGCACAATGCGTATCTCCTTGGGGCTGAGTTCGGCGTCCTGCGCCACCGCAGCCTTGCGGCCCGCTTCCGCCGCCTTGCGGAGAATCGACTGGATACGGGCGTGGGTGTACTGGATGAAAGGCCCCGTGTTGCCGTTGAAATCAATCGACTCCTTAGGGTTGAAAAGCATCTTCTTCTTCGGGTCCACCTTGAGGATGAAGTACTTGAGAGCCCCGAGCCCTATTATGCGGTAGAGTCTCTCCTTCTCCTCCTCAGGCATTTCGGCGAGTTTGCCGCTCTCCTCGGAGGTCTCCCTGGCTTCCTGGTACATCTTCTCTATAAGGTCATCGGCATCAACCACGGTGCCCTCCCTCGACTTCATCTTGCCTTCAGGAAGCTCCACCATGCCGTAAGAGAGATGGTAGATGCAGTCGGCCCAGCTGAATCCGAGCTTCTTGAGGATGAGCTTGAGCACCTGGAAATGGTAGTTCTGCTCATCTCCGACCACATATATCAGAGAGTCGAGCTTGTGCTCACTGAAGCGGCGTTCCGCGGTCCCGAGATCCTGGGTGATGTAGACGGAAGTGCCGTCAGAGCGGAGAAGCAGCTTGCGGTCAAGCCCGTCCGATGTCAGGTCGCACCACACGGAGCCGTCCGGATCGCGGACGAACACGCCCATGTCAAGGCCCTTCTGCACAAGCTCCTTGCCCAGAAGGTAGGTATCGTGCTCATAGTCGGTCTTGTCGAAACTGATTCCGAGAGCCTTGTATGTCTGCTCAAAGCCGGCGAACACCCACTCGTTCATCATCTGCCAGAGGGCGCGGACAGCCGGGTCGGCCTCTTCCCACTTGACCAGCATCTCGTGCACCTTGTCCATCACGGACGGGTCCTCTTTCTCCATCTTGGCGAACTCCACATAGCAGTCGCCTACGAGATGGTCACCCTTCTTGCCGCTGCTCTCAGGAGTGGCGCCATTGAAACGCTCCTTCCAGGCATACATGGACTTGCAGATATGCACTCCCCTGTCATTGACGAGGGTGGCCTTGATGACCTCGTTGCCGGCCGCCTTCAGGAGGTTGGACACGGACGCGCCGAGAAGATTGTTGCGCACATGCCCAAGATGAAGAGGCTTGTTGGTATTCGGCGAAGAGAACTCGACCATGATTCTGCGCCCTGTCGAAGGAAGCTGTCCGAAATCAGGATTGGCCGCGATACTCTCGAGGCTCTCCTTCCAATAGAGGTTGGAAAGGCTGAGATTGAGGAAACCCTTGACCGAATTGAAAGCGCTCACTTCCGGGCAGTTGGTCTTGAGCCACTCGCCGAGCGCGTTGCCCGTGGCGTCCGGAGACTGGCGGGTGATGCGCAGGAGCGGGAACACCACGAGGGTGTAGTCACCCTCGAACTCCTTGCGTGTCGGCTGGACCTGGAGCGTCTCCGGCGTCACATCGGCCCCGTAGACAGCCTTGATGGCCTCTGAGGCCTTCGCGGCTATGAAATTCTCTGCACTCATCAGCCCAGATATGTCTTGAGAAGTTTGCTTGCGGCCGGCTTCTTGAGTTTGCGTATAGCCTTCTCCTTGATCTGGCGCACTCTCTCGCGGGTGAGGTCAAGCCTCTCCCCTATCTCCTCAAGGGTCATCTCCTGGCAGCCGATGCCGAAGAATGACTTGATGATCTCGCGCTCGCGGCCGGTAAGTATCTGGAGGGCACGCTCGATCTCGGTGCTGAGGGACTCGTTGGTGAGTCCGCGGTCGGCGCTCGGAGAGTCGTCATTCGGGAGGACATCAAGGAGACTGTTGTCCTCGCCTTCCACGAACGGAGCGTCCACGCTGACATGACGGCCCGACACACGGAGGGTGTCGTTGATCTTGTCCTTAGGTATGTCTATCATCTCGGCCAGCTCGTCCGCGGACGGCTGACGCTCGTTCTCCTGCTCGAACTTGCCGAGGGCCTTGTTGATCTTGTTGAGGGAACCGACCTGGTTGAGCGGAAGCCGCACGATACGGCTCTGCTCCGCCAATGCCTGCAGGATGGACTGACGGATCCACCACACGGCATAAGATATGAACTTGAAGCCTCGGGTCTCGTCAAACTTCTCCGCAGCCTTGATCAGACCGAGGTTCCCCTCGTTGATGAGATCCGGAAGGCTGAGACCCTGATTCTGATACTGTTTCGCCACTGAAACCACAAACCGGAGATTGGCTCTGGTGAGCTTCTCGAGAGCTTCCTGGTCGCCTTTGCGGATCCGCTGGGCGAGCTCCACCTCTTCTTCAGGTGACACCAGCTCCTCCCGGCCTATCTCCTGGAGATACTTGTCCAGGGATGCGCTCTCGCGGTTGGTGATAGATTTTGTAATCTTAAGTTGTCTCATTATACTATATAAAAATATTGTCGCGGCCGGACTGGTATCCGGTCGCGACAACACTATGAGTGCATGCCGCCGTGCCGACTACTGGTCCTTACCGAAGCCGAAGTACCCAGGTCTGCCGGAAGCGGTCACGCCTTCGATGAAGACGGCGCCGTTGCTCTTCTTGGCTATATCAATGACATCCTTAGGCTTGCTGACCTTCTTGTCATTGACATACATGATGATGAATCCGTCCTCGCCGCCCGCTTCGGCAATCTTTCCGTTGCCCGCGGAGACGATCTCGACTCCCTTCTTGGCAGCCTTGAGCGTGGCCCCGTAGAATACGACCGTACCGTCCGCGTTCTGCGCCGCCACAAGGGACTCCTCATCCTGGAATACTACCTGAAGTTTCAGGGTCTTCCCGCCGCGGATGAGTTCGACCTCAGCCTTGTCGCCAGGATGGAAAGCGTTCACCTTCTCCTGAAGCGCCTGCGGGGTGGCGGTCTTGGTCGAATCTATGGCGATGATGATATCCTCCGCCTTGATTCCGGCCTTGTCCGCTGACCCTCCCTTCACAACTTCAGCTATATATACGCCGTCGAGGGAAGAAAGTTTCATCTTTTCCGCCATTTCTTCATTTATCGCAGTGATTGAAACTCCGAGTTTCGCACGCTTCACCGAACCGAAGTCGATGAGATCCGCAACGATCTTGTGGACGATGTTGGAAGGAATCGCGAATGAATATCCGCTGTATGATCCCGTGGTCGATACGATGGCGGTGTTGATGCCGACAAGTTCACCGGACTTGTTGACCAGCGCGCCGCCGGAGTTGCCCGGATTGACGGCAGCATCGGTCTGGATGAACGACTCAATCTTGAATTCGCCGCCGGAAGACATCGAGCGGCCCTTGGCGCTGACGATGCCTGCGGTGATGGTCGAGCGCAGCTGCTCCCCGAGAGGGGAACCTATCGCAAGCACCCATTCGCCGAGGCGGAGCTTGTCGGAGTCGGCGAACTGAAGCACAGGCAGGCCGGTCGCGTCAATCTTGATGAGGGCGACATCTGTGGCCGGGTCGGTGCCTATCACCTTGGCCGTATATTTCTTGTTGTTGTTGAGAGTGACGGTGACATTGGTCGCATTGGCCACCACATGGTTGTTGGTCACGATATATCCGTCTTCGCGGATGATGACTCCGGACCCGCTGCCCTTGCGCTCACGGCTGCCGCCGCCTCCCATGCCGTCACCGAAGAAGAAACGGAAGAACGGATCGATGTACTCCTGCTGAGGAGCCTTGGAGGTCACCTCCACATAGACTACGGCCTTGACCGAATTCTCTGCCGCATATGTAAAATCAGGATAATCCGAGAGTGACAAATTGACAGTCTTGACAAGCTGCCCGTCAGACGCGGCCCCGGCCTGGGTCCCGGCGAACGCAGGCTCCTGCGCCTTGACTATGCCCCACGCCGTGATTCCGCTGAGGACCACGGAGGCGAGCACGATGATAAAACCTTTCTTCATATTATAAGTTTTAAATAATTTCCGGCTCTCAGAGGTCAAATTGTATGCCAATTTCAGGAATAATTCCTATTTTTGTACAAACTGATAATATAATATGGAATTCATCGTTTCAAGCAACGAATTGCTGAAAGGGCTGCTGGATGTATCCAAGGCCATCCCTGCCAAGACCGCACTGCCGATTCTGGAAAACTTCCTACTTGTCCTGAAGGACGGCAGACTGGAGATAACAGCATCTGACCAGGAACTTACCCTGAGGACAGCCCTGGAAGTCGAAAGTTCAGTGAGCGACGGAAGCATCGCGATTCCGGCGAGACAGATGATGGACCTGCTCAAGGCCCTCCCTGACCGGCCGGTCAGCATCAAGACCACTTCCGACGGCACTTTCGCCTGCGACTGGACCAACGGCAATTCCTCGCTGCCATACTTCCCGGCGGCGGACTATCCTGAGATAAAGGGTGTCGGAGACGAGGCCACGACGGCTTCATTCCCGTCCAAGGTCCTCGCCGAAGGCATAAGCAGCACCATCTACGCCACGGCAGACGACGAGATCCGCCCGACGATGAACGGAATATTCTTCGACATGGACACCGACAGCGCCACCCTCGTGGCCACAGATTCGCACAAGCTCATATGCTACACCACCAAGGAAGCCAAGGTCAGCGGGAAGTCCTCCTTCATTCTGCATAAGAAGCCTGCGGCAGTGCTCAAGTCCGTGCTCGACAGGGATGACACCGATGTCAAGGTGGCTTTCGATTCCAGCACGGTTGTGTTCACATTCGGAGAGACGATGATGGTATGCCGGCTGATAGTCGGCAAGTTCCCTGAATACAGGAGAGTCATACCTCAGAACAACGCCAACATCCTCCGCATAGACCGCAACCAGCTGCTCGCCACCGTCCGCCGCGTGGCCGTCTGCGCCAACAAGGCGTCAAACCACATCAAGCTCGACCTCCGTCAGGGGCAGGCCGAAATCACGGCACAGGACCTCGGATTCGCCCTTGCCGCATACGAGAAACTCGAATGCGACTACAACGGGGACCCGGTGAGCATCGGATTCAAGTCCTCGTTCCTCATCGAGATACTCAGCAACATGGCCTGCGAGACCGTGGTGATGAAATTCGCCGACGGACGCAGGGCCGCCCTGATAGTGCCTTCGGAGGAAGACGAGGAGAGCGGCAAGATCTGCGCTATCCTGATGCCGATAATGGTTTCATAAATATTTATTGACTGGAATGGAACTCAACCTTTCGAGGCCTCTGCTGTTTTTCGACATTGAGAGCACAGGCCTCAACATACCTGCGGACTCAATCATAGAACTGAGCTTCGTCAAAATCTTCCCGGGAGGGGAAGAGAGGATCAAGACCTGGAAGATAAAGCCATGGGATTATGAGAACAGGTGCCAGCGCCCGATCAATCCCGAGGCCTCCAAAGTCAATCGCATCACCGACGACATGCTGACAGATTGCCCGACATTCTTCGATGTCGCGGACGAGGTGGCGGGATGGATCAAAGACAGCGACCTCGCGGGATTCAACTCGTCGAAATTCGACCTCCCCATGCTCGCGGAAGAGTTCGAGAGGGCCAAACTCGCAGGCAAGGATCTGAAAGTCAATCTCCACGAGCCTCTGATGGTGGATGTGCAGAACATCTACCACATGATGGAGCCCCGGAATCTGCGTGCCGCCTACCGCTTCTACTGCGGAGGTGAAGACTTCGACAACGCCCACTCGGCGGAGGCCGACACCCTGGCCACTTATGAGGTGCTCAAGGCCCAGCTCGACCGCTACGCCGAACTCAAGAACGATGTCAAGGCGCTCTCCGCATTCGTGGGCAAGAAGTATGTCGACTTCTCCGGGCACCTCATCTACGACGACAAGGGCCAGGTGATCATCAACTTCGGCAAGCACAAGGGCAAGACGATCAGGCAGGTGTTCGACACGGAGCCTTCATACTTCAGCTGGGTGCGCAACGGAAGCTTCACCCTCGACACCAAGGCCCAGTTCGCCAGATTCGAGGAGCAGTTCAAGATGGAGAAGCTCTCCGAGAAGTGGAACGGCCCGCGCCCCGGCAACGGAAGGCTGTTCTGATGAACATCGTCACGCTGACATCATCGGGGAAGGTCGTGGTACGGCCGGACACCACCTGGGAAAAGGACGGTGAGGATTTCTATGTCCCGGACTTCGTGAGCCGCCTGAGCTGGACACCGGTGGTGTTTGCACGCATGACAAGGCCCGGAAGGAGCATAGGAGAACGTTTCGCCGGAAGATATTTCGAGAGCATAGGCCACGGGGTGCTCCTGTACCCCGAAGACATGATTGACGGCTCTCCGGAAGGATTCGCCTGTGCGAGCTGCCTGGACCACACCTCGTTTCTGCCCGGCACAACCCGGTCCAAACAGGACTGCGTGAGTTTCACGGTGCGCCGTGACGGAGAGGAGGTTTTCCGCCACGAAGGCACGGGGCCCGGGAAGATTGAGGCCTCGATAAGCGAAGTCAGCAGATACTGCTACCTGAGGACCGGAGATCTCGTCGCCGTCGAGCTCCAAGCGCGAAGCCCCCTGTGCCGCCGTGAGGACGGCAGGTGCTCGATGATGTGCATCGAGGGAGGAGAATGCGCCGGGGACGCCAAGTTCGACATAATATTCTGACATGTACTAATTCTGATATAATGGGATTCATTTCTACTTTTACCTGGAAAAAGGGCATAGTGAAGTTCGGAGACGACTTCCGCAGGGCGGCATCATATCCTTGGTTCCAAGGGGTGCTGCTGATGGGCTGTGTCGTGGCCGCCATGCTCCTCGCCAACCTGCCTTTCACAAAAGAGCTCTACCACAACCTGCTTGAAGCCAAAGTCCAGATCCGCTTCCTCTCGGGGAACGGTACCGACATCCACTTTCCGAAGGACATGACGGTGGAGAAACTGATCAACGACATCCTGATGGTCGTGTTCTTCTTCACTGTGGGGCTGGAAATCAGGCGGGAGATAGCCCACGGGGAACTGTCCTCCCCCAAGAAGGCGATGCTGCCCGTGATCGCGGCATTCGGCGGAGTCATGGCGCCGGCATGCATATACGCCCTCATCAACAGCGGCACCGCGGCCGCCAGCGGCTGGGGCATCCCGACAGCGACCGACATCGCATTCGTGGTATGCATACTCACGATGCTGGGGGACAAAGTCCCCGTATCCATCAAGGTGTTCCTGACGGCCCTGGCCATCGCCGATGACCTCATAGCAATCCTTGTGGTCGCGATTTTCTACGGCGGCAGCATCAAGCTCGGCCTGCTCGGGATCTCGCTGCTCGTGATCCTTGCCGCAATGATGCTCAAGAAAGTGGGAGAGAAACGCATCCTGCCATATATGATATGCGCCGTGATGGTGTGGATACTCTTCTACTACAGCGGAGTGCACGCCACGATGTCAGGGGTCGTGATGGCCTTCCTGATACCGGCCGAACCGCGCTACAGCAAATATCAGTACATCCGCAAGAGGGACAGACTCCTCGTGAAACTGGCCAAATACGACAATCCGGACCCGGAAGACTTCCCGAACGCGATGCAGAAAGACTGCCTCAGGCGTCTTGAAGCCGTGGCCAACGGCTCCATGGACATGAGCTACAGGGTGGAGCGTTTCCTCACGCCGTGGGTGAACTATCTGATAATGCCGATATTCGCCCTGGCCAACGCAGGTGTGGTGATCAGCGACGCCTCATACTTCAACATATTCAAGTTTGACCCGGCGCTAGGCAGCGTTTCGATGGGAATATTCCTCGGGCTGCTGATAGGCAAGCCTGTAGGCATCACGCTGTTCAGCTGGATAGCGACCAAACTCAAGCTCGGGGAGATGCCGACCGGAGCCAACTGGAGCAAGCTCTTCGCCGCCGCCTGCCTCGGAGGAATCGGATTCACGATGTCCATATTCGTGGACACCCTCTCATTCGGAGGCAACTCTCCGGAAGTGATGATGCAGCTCCGCAACGCCGGCAAAATCGCCATCCTGCTGGCTTCAGTCAGCGCCGGGATATTCGGAAGCATAATGGTGAACATAGCCGACGCAGCCGGCAAAAGGCACATCAAGAAGTAGAAAATTGCGCCCGCTGTTTGCAGGCGCAATCTTTTTTACTATCTTTGCAGTCCAATAAAGCCACTTTAGCTCAGTCGGTAGAGCAGCGCATTCGTAACGCGCAGGTCGCCAGTTCGAGCCTGGTGAGTGGCTCAAAACTCCAGCCCGCATAGAGGCTGGAGTTTTTGCGTTTACAGGGCAGCTTCGGCGCCTAAGGGGGTCACAGATAGAAGCTCAGTCCGACAGCAAGGTCAAAATTGAGCGGCCGCTCCTTGTAGATAGTCTCCACGAAACTCCCGTCATCAAAGTAATAGGCAAGACCAGGCTTCACGAATATCCCGAACGAAGGAGAGAACCGCCACCCCAGGCCTGCGGCGACATTAAGCGACCATTGCAGAGCATTCACGCTTATGCGTCCTGACTCGTGCGCGCGTGTGCGCTCGCCTACTATATAGTCGGTGCGGGAAGTGCCATAGACGCATTTGGAGAGCATGCCCCCCGCCGACAGACTCAAATCCAGATGGTCGGAGAGCGGGAAGCGAGTGCCCAGAGAAAGCGGAATCCCCAGATAATGAAGAGTCTGGCGAGTGTCGTAATGACTTGCGGACGTCCCGGAGGACATGTCCGACACAAGGCAAGACCAGCTCAGCCCCCCGGAAAGGAAGAAGCGCGGAGCGAATTCATAAGAGGCGGAAAGCTCAAGGCGCACCGGCTGACGATGGCGCGTGCTGGTGGAAACCGCGCTTGAATTGTTGGCCAAGAGGAGTTCCGAGAAGGCCGCGGACCGGGTCTGATAGATACCGTCACGGTCATGCACGGCAAAGAGCGACACCACATCCGAGGCATATAGCGCCCCGTACCCCGGTTCGGAACGGGAGACGGAACCCATGCCCGAAGCGGAGAACCCCAGCACGGGCACCTTCCTGCGGGAGCGGGCATCACTCTGGACGGGCCCGGATTCAAAACGGTCAAGAATCTCGCCCGGCAGAACCTCTTCAGAGGCGGGCTCCTCAACATCAGGCATCTCCACAGGAGTCTCCACGGCGGCAGTCTCCCTGGAATATTGCGGAGTATCCGGGACCGGCCGGCTCTGATGCACCGCAGGCGGTGCGGCCATGTATATGGCCTCCGGCGGCGGCAATGCCGCAGCCGACAGAGCCGCCGGCGCCTCCGACACAAGGGCCCCTCCGGCGCGGCGGAGAGCGACAGCATCATCCGGAGAAGCCACAGGACGCACAAGCAGCACCGCCGCCACAAGAGCGGCGAAAGCGGAGCATCCGGACGCAAAGGCAAACGCCCGTCTCCTGCGCCTGCGCACAACAGACTTGTGTACGCCCTCCCACAACCCGGACGGGGCGCTCTCCACATAATCGTCAAAACCTCGACGAAGACTGTCCTGCCAATTATCTTTCATTTCTGTACTCTTTGATTTTTGCGGCCAGACGGGCACGGGCCCTGCTGAACTGCGAATAACTTGCCCCCTCGCTTATGCCGAGAAGGGAGGCTATCTCCTTGTGGCTCATACCTTCCAGCACATACAGGTTGAATACGGTCCTGTACCCGTCCGGAAGCTCTCTTATCATCTTCTGAAGTATGGACATAGGTATGCCGTCAGTCTGCGGTTCTTCTTCCTCCACGGACTCCGCAGACGAATCCGAGACAGGGACAGTGTCCAGACGTGAAGCGCGGCGCAAGACCATCAAGGCCTCATTGACCACGATACGTTTCATCCAGGCCCGCAGCGACCCTTCCCCTCTCCAGCTGAACTTGCGCAAGGAGGAGAATATCTTGACGAAACTCTCCTGGAGCACGTCCTTGACATCATCCTCATCGGTGAGGTAGCGCCGGCAGACGGCAGAAAGATACTGCACCTGAGAGTCATACAGTGCCCTCACAGATGCAGCATCTCCTTTTGCGGCCCTGCGGACAAGTTCCTGTCCGTCCGCAGGGACTCTGCGCCCGCCGGATGCCACCACGAGATGCTAGTTGAGAGCCAGCCCCCGGCTGATGGAAGCAAGAGGAGCCGACTTGCCGCTTTCGGAAACCGCACCGCTGCGATAGTCGAAAGTGACTTTGCGCTCTCCCCTGAAAGAGAGGTAGCGGATGGTCATCTTGACCGTCTTGCCGCCGGTGTCAGGAAGAGAGGACAGGTCGAAGGCCACAATGCCGTTCATCGTCCTGCCGCCCATCTCGAACCTGTCATCAAGCGTATCGTGACGGAACTCGAGATAATAAGGGTCGTCCTTGTCCGCGCCCTGCACAAGGTTCACCGCGTGCGGACGGTGAGGATTACCCCAGTCCGCGCAGAATGCCAATGTGAGGTATCCGTCCTCAAGCACTGTAACCCAGTTGTCGATGATTTCTATCGGCGCGGTGCCGTAGGCCTTGTCATCGCTCACCCTGTCGCCGGTGCTCATCACCGTGGTCTTGGTGCGCACACTGTCTATCCAGTTGACCTCGACGGCCCTGTCAAACTTCATCCCCGATCCGGACGGGGTGTAGGGGCCCTTGTCGGTGAAGTTGGTCAGCGCCCTCACCTGCTTGCCCTTGAAAGGCGAAGCCTGCACATTGATAGGTTTGAGGGTGGTCTTGTCATCGAGCTGGAGGTAGAACTCCCCAGCCTCGCTGGTCTTGCAGGTCACAAGTGCATTAGGGTAAAACAGCGAATAGTCCACTCCATTGTCTTTCAGACAGGAAGAGAGGCCCAGAAGTCCCGCGGCAAGCACAAGCGCCGCAATGATTGTCTTTTTCATATCCTTCAAATTTACAACTTTTACCATATAAATGCACAAGTTCCCGAAACCTTGCATCCCGCCCGGCAAAAAAAATAACCGCAGGGCCACAAGGCCCCGCGGTCACTCTCTCACGGAAGACACCGGAAACTAGTCCCAGTTGAGGATCTTCTTGAAATCGTATGACTCAGGATCATCCACATAAGCCTTGGCGGCCTCATAGTCCTGCTCGCTGAGGAAGTGGCAGATGTGGTTGAAGTAGTTCTTGGCTGTGCCGCAGTTGATGTCCACGCGGCGCGGCGGAATCTTGCCCTCAGCATTCTGCAGGCTGTGCAGATAGAGAGGACGGGCCTCCCCGTAGGCGTCTACATATACCATGCACCCTGTCTCGCCCTTGGTATAAAGGTCATATACACCCATGGCAAGCTCCGTGCAGTATGTCAGGTCAAAGGCCACCGGATCCTGGCAGCGTACATCGTATCCGATCTCCACAGGACGGGTCTTCACCTTGAGACGGGTCTGCTTCATAGCCTTCTCCAGAAGTTCGTCGAAAAGTACGGACTTCGAGATCTTGCCAAGCTCCGGATGTCCGTGCTCATCGTAGGTCATGTGCACGCCGGCGGACTTGATGTCCTCCTCCGCAAGGTCGTGGAACACGCCCTCGGCAACGACCACGGTGCCGTAGTCAAGTCCGAGCACCTTGCGCCTGATGATGGAGGAGAGCGCAAGCTTGATGATCTTGTCGATGGAAATCTCAGTCTTGTTGAACATCTCCGGTATGATGGTCATCGGGCAGTGTGTGGCCTCGCCGATTCCGAGCGCCAGGTGGCCGGCCGAACGGCCCATCGCCGAGATGAGCAGCCAGTTGCCTGAAGTGCGGGCATCCTCATAGACCGTGGAGGCGATATGCGCGCCTTCGTTCTTGGCGGAGTTGAAGCCGAAAGTAGGGGCATTGTCCGGAAGAGGAAGATCGTTGTCGATAGTCTTAGGGACATGGATATTGCGGATCGGGTACTTGTGCTTTTCGAGGAAGATGGCGATACGGTTGGCCGTGGAGGCAGTGTCGTCACCGCCGACAGTCACAAGAAGTTTGATGTTGTTGTCCTTGAACAGGTCAAGATTGAAGTTCTTCTCGAAATCCTCGTCCGTCGGCTTGAAGCGGCTCATCTGGAGATGGGATCCGCCACGCTTGAAATAGTAGTCAGCCTTGAGGAAATCGATGTCTTCAGTGCGGGGAGTTTTAGAGAAAAGGCCGCTGTAACCGCCGTGGAGGCCGATTACCCTGAAGCCGTTGCTCAAAAAAGTCTTGGCGACCGAACACACCACAGTGTTCATTCCGGGAGCTGGCCCGCCGCCGCAGAGGATAATTACGGAATCTTTCATTTGACAATAATTAAATCTTGCAAATTTAGGAACAGTAGCGCTTTTTTCCAAGCGTGCGGCGACAATTTTTGCGTAAATGCCGTTCAGCGGCGCAGAACGCAGATAATTCGAAAAGAAATTGTAAATTTGTAATTTATGGACAAGACGACGGCACATAAAAGGATAGAAGAACTCAGGCACATCCTGAGGGAGAACAGCAGGCGCTACTATGTGGACAACGCCCCCACAATGAGCGACTTCGAGTTCGACACGCTCATGCACGAGCTTGAAGCGCTCGAGCACGGCTGGCCCGAATTCGACAGCCCCGACTCCCCCACCCACAGGGTCGGCTCCGACCTTGGCGCGCCGGACATGCAGGCCGCAGAGGACGGGCCCCGCGGAGGCTTCGTCCAGAGGCCGCACCGCTATCCCATGCTGTCCCTTGCCAACACCTACTCGATATCCGAAGTGGAGGATTTCGTCAACCGCGCGGAAAGGGCGCTGGGACAGACAGATTTCAGTTATTGCTGCGAGCTCAAGTTTGACGGGACGGCCATCTGCCTGACCTACAGGGACGGACGCCTGGTGACGGCCCTGACCAGAGGCGACGGGGTGGTCGGAGACGACGTGACGGCCAACGCCCTGCGCATAAGCAACATACCGGACAGGCTCCATGGCGGTTTCCCCCACGAATTCGAGATCCGCGGCGAAGTGCTGATGCCCTACAAGGCCTTCGACGCCCTCAACCAAGAAAGGGAGGAGAACGAAGAAGCCCCGTTCGCAAACCCACGCAACGCGGCGTCAGGATCGCTTAAACTGGCAGACCCCGACGAAGTCGCCAGAAGGGGGCTCATCTGCACCTTGTACCACATCCCGGCGGAGTCAATCACATTCGCCTCGCACTCTGAGGCGCTTGACGCGGCGGCAAGCTGGGGGCTGCCCATATCGGACAAGAGACGCATCTGCCACGACATACATGAGATAGAAGAATACATAGCCTATTGGGACAAGGAGAGGAAGTTCCTCCCGTTCGCCACCGACGGCATAGTCATAAAAATCAATGAACTCGCCGCCCAGCGCGCCCTCGGCTACACGGCCAAGAGCCCGAGATGGGCGGTAGCCTACAAGTTCAAGGCAGAGCAGGCCTGCACAAAACTGCTCAGCATCGACTACCAGGTCGGACGCACCGGCGCGGTCACGCCTGTCGCCAATCTTGAGCCGGTCCAGCTGAGCGGCACCGTGGTCAAGCGTGCCACCCTCAACAATGCCGGGATGATGGCGGAGATGGACATACGCATAGGAGACTATGTCTTCGTGGAGAAGGGCGGCGAGATAATCCCGAAAATCACCGGCGTAGACCTGTCAAAGCGGGGCGAGGATGTCGTGGTGCCGGTATTCCCGGAAGTCTGCCCGGACTGCGGGACTCCGCTCGTCAAAGAGGATGACGGGGCCAAATGGTTCTGCCCGGACTCGGCAGGCTGCCCTATGCAGATCAAAGGCAGGATACTGCACTTCGTTTCACGGAAAGCCATGGACATACTGGCCGGAGAATCCACCGTGGAGCAGCTCTACGGCTGCCGGCTCGTCACCAGACCTTCAGACCTCTACAGGCTCAACTCCCTGCAGCTGCTCGGACTTGAAGGGTGGAAAGAGAAGTCCGCCAAGAACTTCATGGACAGCATCGCGGCGTCCAGAGACGTACCGTTCGACAGGGTTCTTTTCGCGCTCGGCATACGCTATGTCGGACAGAGCACGGCAAAAAGCCTCGCGAAGCACTTCGGAGACATCGACACGCTTATCTCCGCAAGTCTCGACGAACTCCGTGACGTGGAGGATGTCGGAGAAGTGATAGCGGGCAGCGTATTTGACTATTTCCACGACCCCGCCCAGACAGAAGAGGTCTCAAGGCTCCGCCAGGCAGGTCTGAAGTTCGCTTCCGCCCCGTCGGAAGCGGCCGCCTCCGACGCCCTCAAGGGGATGACCATAGTCGTGTCCGGCAACTTCAGCGTCAGCCGTGACAGGATAAAGGAGATCATAACCGCCAACGGGGGCAAGGCCGCCTCGTCCGTAAGCGGCAAGACGACGTTCCTCCTGGCAGGCTCAAAGCCCGGGCCGGAGAAGATCAAAAAATGCGCGGAGCTCGGGATTCCGGTCAAGTCCGAGGAGGACCTATACGCCCTGATTCCCGGAATGGTTCCGGAAGAGGACACACCAAACCAGCCAACACTCTTCGGATGAAGATATCGGATAAAATAACGGTCCTCTTCACGGACAGGATATGGTCGCTGGACACCTCAGGGTGCTCAAAGGCGTACGCATCGCTCGTACACCTGCTCAAACTGGCGCTCATAACCATCAACACATTCACCCAGAACAAGATGGGCTACCAGTGCATAGCGCTGAGCTACTTTGTGATGATGGCTCTGGTGCCGTTCGTCGCCCTGCTCTTCGCCCTGACTGGAGGCTTAGGGCTTTCGGACCGGATATCCGAAGTGCTCTACATGATATTCCCCGCCAACCCGGAGTTCGTCAGCACGATGATGGAGAAGGCCAACGGGCTCCTCGACACCGCCAAGGGCGGCGGTCCGGGACTGATTTCGTTCCTGATTTTCCTGTGGGCCATAGTCTGGATGATGTTCCAGGTCGAGACGGTGTTCAACAACGTGTGGGGCATACGGAAGATTCCGCGCAAACTCTACAAGAGGTTCGGCTTCTATATCATAGTGCTCGTCCTGTCTCCTCTGCTGGTGTTTGTGTTCAGCGCCGGGATAGCCTTCTACGCCAACATCACCAACCTTTTCGGGCTCGACCTCTCCAACATCCGCTCAATCACCAAGATGCTGGGATACCTTGGTTTCTACACCGTCTCCACGTTGACATTCTCGGCCATGTTCACCTACATCCCCGCGACCAAGGTCAAGTACCGCTACGGTCTGCAGGCTGCCGCGCTGACGGCCCTGGTGTTCGTGGTTTTCCAGTACCTCTACCTGGAGACACAGATGTTTATCGGCAAGCTCAGCCGGGCATACGGTGTGATCGCGGCCATCCCGCTCTTCCTGATATGGCTCAACTACAGCTGGCAGATAATAATATACGGTGCGGAGCTCACTTACGGGTTCCAGAATGTTGACAAGTATAAAGTCCCTGAATGGGACAGCGAGAACAGATAATGAGTTTTTCAGAATTCACAAAGGACGACTACCGGATGATAGACAAGGGATACGCGTCCCTGATGGAGGCGGCGCGCCCGAGGCTGCGCAATGAGGAGCAGGTCCAGATGGTCCGGAAAGCATTTGAATTCGCCAACCAGGCCCACAAGAACGTCCGCAGGCGTTCCGGCGAGCCGTACATCATACACCCGATTGAAGTGGCGAAGATAGTCGTCTCCGACATAGGCCTCGGGTGCAAGTCAATCTGCGCGGCGCTGCTCCACGATGTGGTGGAGGACACCGGATACACGGTAGAGGACATACGCAGCCTGTTCGGCGACAAGATAGCCTCGCTGGTGGACGGCCTCACCAAGATCAAGACCGTGCTGGACAACGAGGACCGCAAAGGCGTGACGATGAGCACGGAGAGTCTCCAGGCCGAGAACTTCAAGCGCATCCTCCTGACACTCAACGATGATGTCCGCGTGGCGCTGATCAAGCTGGCGGACCGCCTGCACAACTGCCGCACCATCGAGTACATGCCCGAGCACAAACGCGACAAGATCCTCTCGGAGACGATGTTCATATTCATCCCCCTCGCCCACAGGCTGGGCCTCTACGGCGTCAAATCGGAGATGGAGAACATCTGGCTCAAATACAAGGAACCGGAGGAATACAAGGAAATCACCGAGAAGATCAACCGCAACATAGCCGAGCGGGAAGAGGACATCGACGAGTTCATCAAGCCGATAGACGAGGCGCTCAAGGCGGCCGGCTACAGTTTCACCATACGCAAGAGGATCAAGACCCCATATTCGATATGGTACAAGATGCACAACAAGCACGTGCCCTTCGAGCAGATCTTCGACCTCTACGCCGTGCGCATAGTCTTCACCCCGAAACTTGACGGGCCCCAGAACGAGCGCGACCAGGCATATCTCATATTCTCCACGATAACAAATCTATACAGGGAGAATGTGAGCCGCCGCAGAGACTGGATAGCACAGCCAAAGAACAACGGCTACGAAGCCCTGCACTGCACCCTGATGAGCCACGCCGGCGTGTGGGTGGAAGTCCAGATCCGCTCCCGCAGGATGGACGACATAGCGGAGAAGGGCATCGCCGCCCACTGGGCCTACAAGAAGGACGGATACATCTCCGAGAACGACTCCGAGATGGACAAGTGGCTGGCCCAGGTGCACGACATCCTGCTGAGCAACGACGTCAGCGCCCTGGAACTGCTCGACATCATCCACAAGGACCTCGTCAGCTCCGAGATAGTGGTCTTCACCCCCAAGGGGGACCAGAAATCGATCATCAACGGCGCCACGGCCCTCGACTTCGCCTATATGATACACACCCACATAGGCAATGCGGCCATAGCGGCCAAGGTCAACATGAAGCTCGTGCCGCTCTCGCAGCCGCTCAAGTCCGGAGACCAGGTCGAGATCATCACGGCGGCCAACGCCGTGCCGAAGATGGAGTGGCTCCAGTTCCTGCAGACCAGATACGCAAGAAGCAAGGTTATCGAGTACTTCCGTGCAGACCGGGGGAACATCGCCGTCGACGGCAAGAAGATTTACGACGAGCGCATCAAGCAGATGGGGCTCAAGAACACCCCCTCCCTGCTCAAGAAATTCATGGCGTTCAACCAGATACGCGATGCGGAAGAACTCTACTTCAGAGTCGGGCTGGGCCTGCTCGGCCCGGAGCAGTTCAAGTCCATCATCGACGAGGAGAGCCTCACCTCCGGAGAGAAGAAGAAACTTGTCATCAAAGGTGAGGACAGCAACATAAAGTACAAGATGGCCGGGTGCTGCAACCCGATACCGGGCGATCCGGTGGTCGGATTCATCACCGACGGCAACACGGTCATCGTCCACAAGAAGTCCTGCGAGGTCGCGGAGAGACTCGCCAGCCGCTTCGGCAACAGGATAGTCATGCCGCAGTGGACCGCCAGCGAGCAGCATGAGTACCCCATCAAGATTTCCCTCAAAGGGCTGGACAAGATCGGCCTGCTCAGCGAGATATCCAGCTTCATCTCCAAGACCCTGGGCATCAACATCCGCAAGCTCCAGCTCTCCGCCGACGGCGGCCTGTTCGAGGGCAACATCGAGCTTCTTGTCAAGGACAAGAGGATACTCGAGAGCATGGTCGAAGGACTCAAGAAAATAGACGGCATCCAGGATGTCGTCAGGACAGACATTTGACAAGAAGATGAAACGGTTTATCCCTCTCATACTGACAGTATCGGCAGTGTTCATCCCGATGATGTTCACGCACTCATGCGCCAACACCACCGAGGCTCCGACCGGGGGCGCAAAAGACACCATCCCTCCATACATAATCGACATACGCCCTCTTCCGGGGGCTGTCGGAGTGCCGGTGCAGGGCGCCAAGTTCGTCTTCTGCTTCAATGAGTTCGTCACCATCAAGCAGGCATCCAACATATTCCTCTCCCCTCCGCAGCAGAAGCCCCCTAAAGCGAGACTTCGAGGCAAGAATCTGATAGTCAGCTTCGAAGAGCCGCTCCTGGAGAATACCACCTACACCATCAATTTCACGGACGCCATAGCCGACGCCAACGAAGGCAACATGTTCGCGGGCTACACCTATGTGTTCTCCACCGGAGAGCGGATCGATTCGATGATGATTACCGGCACCGTGCAGGACTGCAACACCCTCTACCCCGTCAAGGGCGCGACCGTACTCCTGCACACGGACCTGTCGGACTCGGCCGTCTACAAGACAAGGCCGTACGCTGCCGTCAAGACGGACGACTGGGGATTCTTCGCCCTGCCGTTCATCAAGGACACCCTCTACCGGCTCTACGCCATAAAGGACTCGGACAACGACAACATGTTCAACCCGGAGACAGAGACTGTGGCGTTCGTGGACTCCGTGATAAGGCCGGTCCTGACGGCCAGCGACACCGTCCGCGAAATCCTCCGCTATGACATGAAAGACACGGTAGCCTGCCTCGCGAGGCGAAGCGAGTACGAACTCAACCTCTTCCGCGAGAAGCCGTCCAAACAGTACATAGTCAACAAGGAACGCACCGCCGAAAGGGCGGCATACATCACATTCATGGCCCCGGACGCCGTGATTGACTCCATCACAATAGGAGATTACAGGCAGAGCCAGATAGTCAGCCAGTTCAACCTCACCAGGGACAGTCTCGAGCTGTGGATCAACAGCCGCAGAGCCGCCCCTGACACGATGAAGATAGCCGTCACCTACCTCAAGACCGACTCACTCGGCGTCCTCGTCCCCGCCACGGAACAGATAAAACTTGCCATGCGGAACGACAGGAGAACCTACTCCAAACGCCCGCGCAAGAATCTCAAGCAGGAGGACACGACCTGCGTGCTGAATCTTACTGCCGACTCCAAGACTGTGGAGCAGAAGGGCTTCGAGATGCTCTTCCGCTACCCCATCATCCGCGAGAGCTTCGACTCCATCCGGTTTACGGCCATCACTCCGCGGCAGACCGAACAGAAAATGAACTTCAGCGTGGAGAGGGACAGCCTCAACCTGCGAAGATACATCCTCACCCCGAAAGAGAAACTGCAGCGCGGATACGAGTACATACTCAAAGTGCCGCACAGGGCGTTCCGGGACATCAACGGATTCTGGTCCGACAGCCTGGAAGTCAAGTGCCGCCTCCCGGACGACGATAAACTCAGCACGCTTGAGGCGGTGATGAGCGGGGTTGACCGCAAATACATAGTGGATCTCCTCAGCGAGAAGAGAGACAAGGTGCTGAGAAGTTACATCATAGACTCCGACGCCACCCTCACGTTCCCGTACCTGTCCGAAGGCAGCTATTGCATCAGGATCACGGAAGACCGGAACCGCAACTCCATCGTGGACTCCGGCTCCATCCTGGAGCACCGGCAGCCGGAGAAGGTCAAGTTCTACGAGGTGGACGGCGGCAAATTCATCAGGATTCCGGCAGGTGCCGAAGTATCACAGAAGATAAATCTGTCAGAGATATTCAAATGAAGCCGATTTCAAAGATAATACCGCTTATTCTGCTTTTCCTGCCTCTCAGCCTGGGGGCGCAGGACAGCACGGCCGTCGCAAAAAAGCCGCGCCTGATAAACGACTACTCCCTGATCGGGGTCAACTACGGCGTCACTTTCGCCAACACCTGGTTCAGCCCGGCCAAGCACAACAGCGAATACGTCTTCACGACGAACTATGTCTCAGTCACATATACGAAGTTCAGCAAGCTGTTTGACCGTATGCCGTACTTCGCCCTGGTGCTCGGGGCCGCGATGGGCAACGAGGGCTACGCATTCAAGGCCGACAAGGAGACAGGCGTCTCCTCAGATGTGGACGGAGCCACGCGCTGCTCGATCCGGGTGATTGAATTCCCGGCCATGATGCAGTTCCACTATGATTTCGAGCCCGCGAAGGTGATGGCGAACGCCGGAGTCTACGGCGGATGGCGGAGGAGCGTCACACGCTCCGGCCCTGCCCTGGAGCCGGAGTGGGCAGACAAGTTCCGCAGTTACGAGCAGCGTTTCGACTACGGATTCCAGGGAGGTGCGGGCTTCGCCCTGATATTCGACCCGGTGGAGATACACTTCAACTGCCTGCTTCGCTGGTCCTGGTCCAATCTCTATGAGCCGGACTACAAAAGCAAGTATTACAACAACTACGCATACCCGCTGGACATCATGGCCACGGTGGGCCTGCACTTCCAGCTCTCGAAGCGCAGGGGCAAGACAAGGAAAGAGATAAAACAGGAAGCTTACAATATAGTATATGGACAGACTCAGGACGATACCGGTCAGGATAGGTAAAGACCTCATCATCGGAGGCGACGCCCCGATAGTGGTGCAGACCATGTGCAACACGCACACATCAGATGTGGACGCAACCGTCGCGCAATGCCTTGAACTCGCCGCGGCCGGAGCGCAGCTGATACGCATAACCGTGCCCGGGATGCAGGACATCCCGCAGTTGAAGGCCATCAAAGAGCGCCTGCGCTCACAAGGCTGCGACACCCCGCTCGTGGCCGACATCCACTTCTCGTCCCGGACCGCCATAGCCGCCGCACAGATAGTGGAGAAGGTCAGGATCAATCCAGGCAACTTCCACCCTGACCACGAGACTGCCCGCAGCGAGTTCGCCCGCCTGCTGGAAGTGTGTAAAGAGCATGGCACAGCCATCAGGGTTGGACTCAACCACGGTTCACTGGGCAGCTACATTACAGACCTCTACGGCAACACCCCGGAAGCCATGGCCCGCGCCGCGATGGAATGGCTGCAGATGTGCAAAGCCGCTGACTTCCTGAATGTCGTCGTATCGCTGAAAGCGAGCAACACCGTAGTGATGACGGAAGCCTACAGGGAACTTGTCAGGATGATGCAGGAAGACGGCACCGTCTTCCCGCTGCACCTCGGAGTGACGGAAGCCGGCAACGGCGACAGCGGACGGATAAAGTCCTGCGTCGGCATCGCCACCCTGCTGCAGGAGGGCATAGGCGACACCCTGAGGGTCTCACTGACTGAACCGCCTGTCGACGAACTTCCGGTCGCCCGTTTCCTTGCAGGCCAGGCGGAGGGCGACGAAATGCTCAGGGCCGCCGTCCAATGGGGGCCGAGGCTGCTCAAAAGGGAAATAGACGACATCCCCGCCGAAGCCGGACTGTCAGAGTACCTGAAGGACGAGATCATGCAGGCGGCAAGACGCCGCTTCTACAAGCCGGAGTACATAGCCTGCCCGGGATGCGGCCGCACGATGTATGACCTGCAGGGCACATTCGAAGAAGTCAAGAGACGCACCGCGCACCTCAAAGGGATGGTGATCGCTGTGATGGGCTGCATCGTCAACGGTCCCGGCGAAATGGCCGACGCCGACTGGGGATATGTCGGCGAAGGCGGCGGCAAAGTGTCCATCTACCACAACGGCCAGCCGGTCCTGAGGCACATTCCCGACAGAGAGGCCATCGACAAGCTCCTGGAGCTTATCGGAGAGTGTCACTCCACATAGAGCAGGAGGCCCTTCAGGTACTCCCCTTCCGGATGATAGATGCTGACAGGGTGATCCGCACCCTGGCAGAAGCGGTCAATGATCCTGACCCTGCGCCCAGTCTGGGCGGCGGCGGAGAAAACGGTGTTGGCGAAGGAAGTCTTGTCCACCACCTGCGAGCAGCTGAAAGTGAACACAAGACCACCCGGAGCCACCTTGGCGATGGCTGCGGCGTTCAGGCGTTGATAAGCCCGCAGGGCATTCTTCAGCGCATCTCTGTGCTTGGCGAATGCCGGAGGGTCAACGATGATGAGATCATACTTTCCCTCCTCGCAGGCGCCCAGATACTCTATGGCATCAGCGCAGATGTTCTTCCAGCACCCGTCCTGAGGAGCATTGAGGGCGAGATTTCGGTCGGCAAGGGCTATGGCCTTGGCCGAAGAGTCCACTGAATCCACGGACTGCGCCCCGCCGGTCAGCGCATAGACGCTGAAACCTCCTGTATAGCAGAAAAGATTGAGCACCCTCCTGCCGGCAGCATACTTGCCGACAAGGGCGCGGTTGTCCCTCTGGTCAAGGAAGAAGCCGGTCTTCTGCCCCTCCTCCCAGTTGACGAGGAAACGGCGGCCGTTCTCGCGCACGGAAGTCTCCGACTGCCGGAAATCATCCCGTCTGTACAGATAACCGTCGACAAGTTCGAGTCCGGCCTTGAACGGCGCTGTGCCGGAACTCTTGTCATACACTGCCTTGAGATTATCACCGAGGACATCCTTGAGAGCCTCGCAGATCCGCCCCTTCGACCTGAACATACCGACAGAATGCGCTTGAAGCACGCATACCCCGTCATACCAGTCCACGATAAGGCCCGGCAGGCCGTCACCCTCTCCATGAATAAGACGGAAACAGTCGGTAGAGGAAGGATTGAAGCAGTCGAGTCCTACGGCCTGCCGCATGGCGACCGCCCTGGCTATGGACACCCTCCAGAACCCCGGATCCTGCGGATCTCCGTCAAACGAGAGAATCCTCACCGCGATTGAGCCGACCTGATAATGCCCGGCGGCAAGATACTGGCCTTCGGCGCTGTAGACAGCGACTATGTCACCTTCCGCAGGTGTCCCCTGGATTGTGGCGACCGCCCCGCTGAACACCCATGGGTGAAAGCGGCGCAGCGAAGAGTCGCGGCCCTTCTTAAGAATGACTTTGATCATTGCACTGCTTGTTTTGTGTTGGAGGATTCAGTTCTTCCGGGCTGAGCGGATGCTTCTCCGAAGAGAGAAGCTTGAGGTACATCTCACGGCATATCCACGCATCTGTCGCGGCATAGAGCTGCTGTGACCGGGAGAGCTCCTCCGCCTCCCAGTTGGAAAGCTGCTGGGTCTTGGAGATACGGCAGCCGAGGATGATGGCAGACATCTTCTTCACGCTCTTGTCACGCACACCCCATTCTGAAGCGATCTTCTGCAAATCGACGAAATTGCGTGCCTCGAACCGGCGGTAGTGCTGCAGTCCGCGCACGTCGTCGTGCACGGCGGCGCCCACCTTGATGATATCCGGATTAGAAAGGACGGAGCACATGAGTTTGCGCATTCCGAGCTTGTTGACACGGAAAAGGTAGGCCTTGTCCGGGCCGGAAAGCTGCAGGAGCGCGACATCGTGATGAGGCATGTTCGCGGCGAACACCGGACGTGTCTCCGTATCGAAACCTATCACCTTCTGGGACATCAGATATGCTATGGCCTTGGCATATTCAAGCCCCGGCTTCTCTATAATATGGATTTCTCCCGGGAATGCTCCCGACGGCAGTTTCTCTATCTCCTCAGGGAGGATACTAATTTTGAACATACGAACCTGGTATCAGGATGACAGATGCATCTTCGGCTTCAGGCCTCGGAACCGGCCTGAACGACTGCAACTGCGGTTTGGCAATATTGTGTGTAAATAAATTCTTCGCGCGCAAATAGTTGAAAATCGCTCCGGCGGTCAGCTCAAAAGAACTCTCCACCTCGAAATCCCTTGCGATAAGCCGGCCGTATGTCATTGAACTTTCGTTCATCACTGACACCGTCCTGGCCAACTCGTTCTTGATCTCCTCCGGATTCACATTCATATCATCAATGATGACGGCATCCAGCACGCCGCCGTGCCCGGAGCTCACATACTCATCCAGCAGTCTGTAGACAAGACTGTCCCTGTCACCGGAAGGCATGGGGAAGCACAGGGAACCGTCATGAGAATGGGCTCTGCAGGCTTCCGCAAAGAGTTCCTGATAGACTTCAGGCGAAGACAGGCGTGGATCGTAGATCACACCGACATTCATGAGGCGGCGCCCCCCGCGTCCGAGCACCTCGTCAAATGAAATGGCGATAGGGGAAATGACCGGGATCCCGCAGCCGCTGCTGCGGAAAAGCGTGTCAACATCGAACCCCCCATGCCGCGTCACGGACGGAGTTCCAAGTACGATAAGCTTGGACGCCAGCTTCTCTCCAAGCCCGTCAATATCATAAGGACTTATGTGCAGGGCCGTGTCCAGCGCGCACAGAGCATCCCGCACGACACGCTCGCGGAGAAAAGCGATTTCCGCGCTGTCAGGAGATGATTTCGCGAGATCTTCATCCGCGATGCAGGCGAGGGTCTCCCCGGCAAAATCCGGCAGACCGTCCGGCCTGCGCGACCCGTCCACATTGTCCCGGCAATCATACTCACGGAAAAGCTCCGCAAAGCGGTCTGCGGCGGCGGAAGGGCCGATGAAACTGATGGCCGCATCCACGGACGGCTGAGCGGAACGCTTCAGGACAGACATCTCCTGCCCGGTCCTGTCAGCGAGGACAGCGCGGACATAAGGAATCGTGGGCCGCTTCTCCACGACACTGCGGCGGCAAGACGGCAACAAGACAATCAGTACAGCCGCTGAAGGCAGGAGAAAATCACGCAGCCTCATATCTTGACAATTGCGTAGATAGTATTCTTGAGAATATAGCAGGCAAGGGTCATCACCAGCGCCATCGACCAGTTCAGAGAGCACAACAGGCAGATGACCGCCGAGAGGACGGCAAGAGCGGCAAAAGCCAGTCTCTTGATCTTGACGACACGGGAATCCTCCTTGTGAAATTTGAGTGAAAACATAGGTATCTCACTCACCATCAACACACTGAGCACAACGGACAGCAGCGGGAGGAACACAGGCCCTGCCGCCCAGTCAGAAAGGAAGCTGGCCGGAGTGTGACAGATGTAGTAGCACAGCGAACCGCACAGCAGCGCCGAAGCCGGGACAGGAAGCCCGAGGAACGAATCTGACTGCCTTTTGTCCACATTGAACTTGGCGAGGCGCAGCGCGCTGAACACCGTCATGACCAGCGGTATCCAGCAATAGACGCTCTCGGCGAACATCTGCGTGCACATGAGCTTGTACAGCATCACGGAAGGGAGAACCCCGAAGCTCACAATGTCGCAGAGCGAGTCCAGTTCCTTGCCCAGATCCGAATATGCACCCAGCAGTCTCGCGAAAAACCCGTCAAGGAAGTCGAAGACAGCGGCCGCCAGCATAAGATAGAAGGCGTACTCAAACCGGCCCTTGAACGCGAACACCACCCCGATGATGCCGCAGACGACATTCATCGAGGTGATGAAATCAGGGATGTATTTCTTTATCGACATTACTTGGACAGTTTCTTCCTCAGATCTTTAGGAAGAGCTGACTTGTGGATCATGTAGTCCATGCTCTGGTTCTTGACGAAAGCCTCGGTGACATACCAGATGCCCTTGTATTTGCCGGTCTCGCCCCAGGAATTCTTGACCATGTAGTATTTCTTGCCGTCCTGGTCCTTGGCGATGCCGAAAATCTGCATGCCGTGGTCGTCGGTGATGGTTTTGTTCTCGAACTCGACCTGACGGGACTCCTGCGTAGGAACGCTCTCCACGATGGACACCGGAGCAGGCTTGCCCTCCTCCTTGCCTACCCAATGCTCCTGGTCGGAACCGGCAGAGCTGGCCTTCACGTCCACGAGGATGCCGAGGCCGTTGCGGGTGAAGCCCGCGTGGCTCACATCTGCGCCCCATGCTACGGTGTAACCCTTCATGATGGCATCGTCAAGGACTGACATGAACTCGTCGATAGGGACATTGTAGACCTCATCCCAGCGCCAGTTGTCGCAAACCTCGAGCGGGAACCAGCTGTAGAACGGATGATGGGTGAAAGATGAGAGGGTCACATAATCCTCAGGTACTATCTCCATCGCATCGCGGTACTCGGCAGGGGTGTATTCCTTCCCGTCAACCGTAAACTTCTCCGGGCAAGGGCCGAGATATGCGTCGAGCACGGCCTGGAATCCGGGCCTCCATGCTGTGGTAAGGGTCCTGTTCGGGTTCTTCGCGACTGCGGAGATGTAGCCCGCAAGCACCGCGTCAAGCTCCGCCTGCCTCGGCAGTTCGGTGCCATAGTTCATGCCGGTCATGGCCTCAAGCGGCACGATACCGTAGTCCTCGATCACGTGGAGCACGTCATCAGCCTCGGAGCCGGCGCCGAATGTGAGATTGCCGTCAAGACGGACATACTTCACCGCCCTGTCCATATAAGAATGGGAAACCACGTAGAATACCGAGAAATCAGGATATTTGAGGGTATCCTTGATGTTGCCCAGTCGTATCGCCTCCGACTCGAAGAAACCGATTGTGGAATAGGCCCAGCAGGTACCGCTGGAAGCCTGGTTCTTGACGGAAGTGATAGGATTGGCCTTGACCGTGGTGAAAGTGTAGTCAAGATCGGCGACTGGGGATTTCACCTGCGCGGTGGCACAGATGCTGGCGCACAAGATGGCGACCGGAATGATAAACTTCTTCATATACCTAACATTAAATTGTCATTGACAGGCGCGGCGAGGCGCAAGGACAAATATAATTATTTATTTTCTATATCCCCGCATTTTGCCATATCTTTGCATTTAGCACGAAACAACCATAATACCATCAATATGACACTTAAAAGCACAATTTCACTCATCGCGGCCCTGGCCATCTGCGGCACAGCGGCACAGGCGCAGATAAGCCTGCCGAAAGTCATCGGGGACAACATGGTCCTCCAGCAGGGCAAGAGCGTCGCGATCTGGGGCGAGGGCGTCCCTGGCAAAAAGGTCACGGTCAGATTCGCCGGACAGAGCGCCAGGGCCACGGTCGCCCCCGACGGAAAATGGTCTGTCAGCCTCGCACCGATGCAGGCCAGTTTCGAACCTCGGCAGATGACGATATCCGACGGGCGCAGCAAGGTGAAGCTCAACGACATCCTCGTCGGAGAAGTATGGCTCGCATCCGGACAGTCCAACATGGAGTACAGGATGGACAGGCCCAAGAACTATGTGCTCCAGAAGCATGGTGAGGATGTGCAGAAGAAAGTCTTCGAAAAAGGGGGCGACCAGCGCGTGAGGGTACTCTATGTAGAGAAGCGCAACGGCACGGACACCCTGCCCAGCGACGGCTGGAAGAAGTCAAGCAAGGAGAACATCGCCCCGATTTCAGCCCCGGCATACCTTTTCGCCATCGAACTCGCCGACAGCCTCAATGTCCCGGTCGGGGTGATGAGCAGTTCCTGGGGAGGAAGTTCGATAGAGGTCTGGACCCCGCGTGAAGACATCATGGCATACACGACATCACATCCGGGATCGCAGAATCTGCGGGTACGCACTTCCGAGTTCGGGAGCAAATTCGCCAACATGATAGCCCCTATGGCTCCATATACCTTGAGAGGCTTCCTGTGGTATCAGGGAGAGAGCAACTTCCAGAACCATCCGGACAGGTTCAAGTCCTACTATGATAAGCAGAAACTGCTTGTGGAATCATGGCGCAGGACCTGGGGAGACGACACTCTGCCGTTCTACTATGTCCAGATCGCTCCATGCGCATACTCGCAAAGGGAAATCGCCTACGATGTCTCACGCGACATGCTGCCCGAATTCTGGGAACTGCAATACAGGCTCATGGACGTTCCACACTGCGGGATGGCCGCGACCACGGACCTGGTAGATGAAGTCGGCGACATCCACCCGCCATACAAGCATATCGTGGCGCACAGGCTCGCGCTTTGGGCCATGCGCGACGAATACGGGCGCAGCGGCATCGAGTGCCGCGGACCGGAACTCCAATCAGTGTCGCTCAGCGGCAACACGCTCACACTCAGCTTCTCGCACGCAGACAGGCTCAAGACCTCAGACGGCAAGGCCGTAAGGTGGCTCAAGGTATATCCCGACTATGGCAAGACAATCTCTCCGGAGGCCGCGGTCAGCGGGAACGAAATCACGATGACTCTGCCGGAAGGATTTAACATCAAAGAGATACGTTACGCCTGGGACGAGACGGCGGTGACCAACCTCGAAAACGGCGCCGGCCTCCCGGCCAAGCCGTTCCGCTACATCTTCAGCTGCGAACCTGACACGCAATAGAGGCGTGTTCATAGCAAAAAAATAATCCCGGCCGTTTGGGGCCGGGATTATTTTTGCGTAAGAAGGGAAATTACTTCATGATGACCTTGGCCATCTCAAGAACCTTGTTTGAGTAACCCCACTCGTTGTCGTACCATGCGCAAACCTTCACGAAGGTAGGATCGAGCTGGATACCGGCCTTCACATCAAAGATGGAGGTGTGAGAGTCGTTGCGGAAGTCGGTGGAAACGACAGCCTCGTCGGTGTATCCGAGAATACCCTTGAGCTCGCCCTCAGACGCTTTCTTCATGGCAGCGCAGATCTCCTCGTAAGTGCAAGGCTTCTCAAGCTCTGCGGTGAGGTCAACGAAGCTGACGTCAGAAGTAGGGACACGGAGTGACATGCCGGTGAGCTTGCCGTTGAGGACAGGGAGAACCTTGCCCACAGCCTTGGCGGCGCCGGTAGATGAAGGGATGATGTTCTCGAGGATACCGCGGCCGCCTCTCCAGTCCTTCTTTGAAGGGCCGTCAACGGTCTTCTGGGTAGCGGTGGCTGCGTGAACGGTGGTCATGAGACCCCTCTTGATTCCGAAGGTGTCATTGAGGACCTTGGAGATAGGGGCGAGACAGTTGGTGGTGCAGGAAGCGTTGGAGATGATGTCCTGGCCTGCATAGGTCTCGTGGTTAACACCGTAAACGAACATTGGGGTGGCATCCTTGGAAGGAGCTGACATGATCACCTTCTTCGCGCCTGCGGTGATGTGCTTGCGTGCGGTCTCGTCAGTGAGGAAGAATCCGGTAGACTCAACCACAACATCAGCGCCGACCTCGTTCCACTTGAGGTTTGCAGGGTCCATCTCAGCCGTGATGCGGATCTTCTTGCCATTTACGACAAGAGCGCCCCCTTCAACAGAAATCTCGCCCTTGAAGATGCCGTGTACTGAATCGTACTTAAGCATATAGGCGAGATACTCAGGATCAAGAAGGTCATTGATACCTACAACTTCGATGTCGCTTGAGAAATTCTCAACTGCTGCACGGAAGACCATACGTCCGATACGGCCGAATCCGTTAATACCAAGTTTTACCATTTTTGTAATAATAAGTTGTTATAAAATTATTTACTAATCTCCTAACCGTAAAAGGCGGTGCAAATTTATCAATTTTTCTATTGAAAATCAATTATATTTGTATAAAAATTCGCAATGAAGATAATCATCACCAACGACGACGGCTACGAAGCCAAGGGTCTGCAGGCCCTCACGGGCATCATGCGCCCCTTTGGAGATCTGACCGTGGTGGCCCCGAAAGCCCCCCAGAGCGGGATGTCGATGGCCGTGTCGATGGGGCACAGGCCTATCGCCGTCAGAAAGCTCTCCGAAGAGCCGGGACTCGAGCGCTGGTATCTGGACGGCACGCCCGCAAGCTGCGTGAAATTCGCCCTTGACAACATACTCTGGCCGCAGAACGCCGACCTCGTCGTGAGCGGAATCAATCACGGCAACAACGCGGCCACGGCAGCCATATACTCCGGCACCATCGGGGCAGCGATGGAAGGGGCTGTCAACGGGGTTCCATCGATAGGAGTGAGCCTCGACAACTACGACCCGGACGCGGACTTCTCCGCCATAGAGCGTATGCTCCCGTCCATAATCGAGAGGATTCTCGCCGGCTCGGAGCGCCGCTTCGGACAGTTCTACAATGTCAACTTCCCCGCCCTCCCCTACGACAAGATCAAAGGCATACGCTTCTGCCACATGGGCAAGGGCCACTGGGAGCGCGAATACCGCCCGTATGCGGAGTTTCTCGCCGAGAGCGGCAAATGCCCGGACGAGGCCGCAAGGAGGTATCTTGACCATCTGGAAGACGGAGAGAGCGTATTCGTGATGGCGGGAGACTTCACCGACAACGGCGACAATGTCTATCCGGCAGACCATCAGGTCCTGGAAGAAGGCTATGTCACCATCACCCCGCACAACATCGACAACACAGACAGACAAGAACTCCGCAGACTATGCGATACTACCTTATAGCCGGAGAAGCCTCCGGCGACCTGCACGGAAGCAATCTGATAAGGGGCCTCGCGGCAGAGGACCCGCAGGCGGAATTCAGGTTCTGGGGAGGCGACCTGATGCGCGAGGCCGCAGAGGAGCACGACGCCCCTTTCACCCTGGTGCACCACTACCGCGACGGGGCGGTGATGGGTCTGGCGGAAGTGCTCTCCAAAGGTTTCAGGCTCCTTGAGAACCTGCACGGCTGCGAGAAGGACATCATGGAGTGGAAGCCTGATGTCGTGATACTCATAGACTACCCGGGCTTCAACATGAAAGTGGCGAAGTTCTGCCACGCGAGAGGCCAGAAAGTGTTCTACTATATAGCCCCGAAGACATGGGCATCCAGGGAAGGGCGCAACCGGCAGCTCAAGGAACTGGTGGACAGGCTCTTCATAGTGTTCCCGTTCGAGGTGCCGTACTTCACCGCCCGCGGGATTCCGTTCACATACGAGGGCAACCCTCTCGTAGACGCCGTTGACTCGCACAACTACTCACGGCCGGAAACGGACAAGTACATCGCCCTGCTCGCCGGTTCGAGGAAGGCGGAGATTTCCAGGATGATGCCCGTGCTCATGCAGATGGCGGACAGGCTCGCCGGGACCGCGGAATACCGCGACTGGAAGTTCATAATCGCAGGGGCGCCGGCACGCGGCGAAAGCGACTACACCAAGTATATAGGCGGAAGGAAGAACGTCCGCCTCATATTCGACAGGACTTACGACATACTCAAGTATGCCGAGGCGGCCGTGATCAACTCCGGCACGGCGTCGCTCGAAGCGGCCCTCATCGGCACGCCCCAGGTGGTCGGGTGGAACACCTCTCCCCTGACATGGTTCGCGGCAAGGCACATCCTGAAGGTGCAGGACCACATCAAGTACATCTCCCTCGGCAACCTGTGCCTCGACAGGCAGGTTTTCAAGGAATACATCCAGGACGACTTCACGCCTGAAAGCATAGAGAAAGAAATCAGAAGAATTCTGGAAGACGGGCAGTACCGCGAAGAAATGCTGCAAGGGTACGCGCAGATCAGGGAATCCCTCGGAGGATCAGGCGCTTCCCGCAAGGTGGCGGCGGCAATGATAAAAGAACTCAAGACACAATGACAGCACTCATCACAGGAGCCTCAAGAGGCATAGGGAAAGCGATCGCCCTGGAACTCGCATCGCTCGGATACGATCTCGCGATGCCCGGAAGAGACCTCACCCTGCTCGGAAAGACCGCGGAGGAGGCGGAGAAGCGTGGCGTAAGGACGCTGTGCATCGAAGCGGACCTCGCCGACAGCACCACATGCCCGATGATAGTGGAACGCGCCGCCGCGGAATTCGGCGGCATCGACCTGCTCGTAAACTGCGCAGGCCTCTCGGCCGCCGGGAGTTTCACGGAAGCGAGCCCGGAGCTCTGGGACAAGGTGTTCGCGGTCAACGCGAAAGCCCCGTTCTTCCTGTCGCAGGCCGCCCTCCCCTATCTCAAGAAATCCGTAAAGCCCACGGTCATCAACATCTCTTCGGTGGTAGGATTCAAGGGATACGCCAACCAGTCCGTCTACGCCTCTTCCAAGCATGCCCTGGCCGGGTTCACGCAGGTCTTCGCGAAGGAAGTGCAGCCGTTCGGAATCAGGGTGCACCTGATTTCGCCGGGCGGAGTCGCTACTGAGATGGTCAAGCAGATGAGGCCTGACATCAAGGCGGACGAACTCATCCAGCCGGAAGAGATCGCGGAGATCGTGCGCTTCATCCTCACCCGCAAGGGCAAGGGCACGATAGACGAATTCTATATCAGAAGATTCTCCGGCCTCGCCTTCGACTGATGAGCTCTGGGCCGGGGCGACGGGGTCAATACTGCCTCTCGCCGAATATGGCGGTGCCGATACGGACTATGGTGGCACCGTATTCTATGGCTATGCGCCAGTCCCCGGACATGCCGATGGACAGCTCCCTGAAGTCCGTAAGCTCCGGGAAGAGGTCCTTGAGATAGGACATGAAGTGGCTTATACGCCCGAAATCGGCCCGGATATCATCTTCATTGTCGGTGTGGGTCGCCATCCCCATAAGCCCGCAGAAACGGATGTTGCCGTAGCTCCCGGCACGGAAAAGAATATCCAGGATTTCCTCCTCGACAAAGCCCTGCTTTGTCTGCTCGGCTCCGATGTGGAGTTCCAGCAGGACAGGGATCACCTTGCCGTTCTTCTTCCCCCAATCGTCCACATCGCCAAGCAGGTGCAGACTGTCTATGGATTCGACCATGTCGGCATAAGGAAGGACCAGCTTGAGCTTGTTGGTCTGGAGGTGGCCGATGAAATGCCACTCGAACTCTCCGCGCGGCACGCCAAGCTCATCGTGGATGGCCTTTATCTTCCCGGCGAACTCCTGGGGTCTGTTCTCCCCGAAACGGTGCTGCCCGGCATTGTAGGCCTCCATTATGGTCTCGACCGGGTGGAATTTGGAAACTGCCACCAGTTTGACTTCCGGCGGCAGTTCCTTTAAAATCTTGTCTATGTTCTCTTTGATCATCTCGCTAACGGCGCTTCTGCTGCTGTTTGAGCTGCTGCTCCTGCATCCTCTGGACTTCCTCCAGTTTCTGCTGCCATTTGCTCTTCGGCAGAGGCTTGCCTTCGGATGCGCGAACCTTCTCAAGAATCGCGTCCTTGTTGATGGACTTGCGTATCAGCCAGGTCTGAAGGATTGAAATCAACTGTGAGAGAAGGTAATAGTAGCTGAGGGCCGCGGAGAGGCTGTTGCAGATGAAGAACATCATTATAGGCATCATCCACAGGCTCATGAAGCGCATCGAAGCCGCGCTCGGGTCGTTGGCGCTAGGCTGCGATGACATCGTCATCTTGGAGTAGACCCACATCGTCACAGCCATGAGGAGGGCGAAAAGCGACAGGTGGTCTCCGAGAATCGGTATCCGCACCCCGTAGTCTATGATCGAGTCATAGGCGGAGAGGTCGTGGCACCACAGGAAGGACTGCTGGCGCAGCTCGATGGATGCCGGGAAGAAGCGGAACATGGCCCAGAGGATAGGGAAAGTCAGAAGCATCGGGAGGCATCCGCCCATAGGGCTCACTCCGGCCCGCTTGTAGAGGGCCATGGTGGCCTGCTGCTTCTTGAGCATCTCCTGCTGGTTGTCGTTGTGCGGGTATTTGGCGTTGATCTTGTCAAGCTCCGGCTTGAGGGCCGACATCTTGGCCGATGACGCATAGGACTTGTAAGTCAACGGGAACACCACAATCTTGATCACTATCGTCATCAGAAGGATGATGAGACCGAAGTTGCTGATGAAACGGCTGAAGAAGTCGAACATCGGGATGATCGCATACTTGGTGAACCAGCCCACGAGCCAGCCTCCGAGCGGGATTATCTTCTCGTACTTCTGGCCGTAGCTCTTGAGGACCTTGTAGTCGTTAGGACCGAAATAGAACTCGAGCGGCACGGTCACTTTGTCGCCCTGGCCAAGTTCGGCGCGCATCTTCGCGCTGCAGGCCATGAGGTTGCGCTCAGGGTCATCCTGCTGGAAGAACCCTATGCCGAGCTCTCCTGAAGAGAACTGCTGCGGGGCGCGGACGATGGTGGAGAAGAACTGCTGCTGGAACGCGAACCAGCTCAGGCGGGACTCCACGCGCTTGGATGCGCTGCGGCCACGGCCTATCTCTACAGGCTTCTTGTCACCGTCGAAATAGTAGTCGAGCTTGGAGTACTGGGTCTCGTTCTTGTATCCCTTCTCCATGCGCGGCATAGTCACCTCGAAGTCAATGTCATACGAGCTGACATTGCGCGGTATCACGCCCTGCATCCCCACGAATGAGAGCTGGTTGTCCACGCGGTAACTGTCGCCGAGAAGCGTGTACTTCTGCTCGATGTAGCCGCCTCCCTCAAAAGGCAGGCGCATCACCACCGAACTGTCGGTCTGCTCGGCGAGGGTGAAGTTGAAGTCCTTGGTCTGGATATACTCCCCCGTATAGAGGCTGATGGAATACTCGGCATCCCCGGGACGGAACATATAGAGGTCCGTGCTGTCGTAGTTGCGGAACTTCTTGAGCCTTACAGAATAAGGCTTGGCGCCGCGCGTAGAGAGCTTCATCTCGAGGACATCGTTCTCAAGCGTCACGATGTTCTCCTGGGCCTTGGAGGCGTTCTCAAGGAGAGAATCCTTATAGATGGCCACAGACGCACCGGACTCCCCCTCAGGGGCGGCGGACTCGAGCACGGCTTCCGACGCCATCCGCTGTGGAGGCATCTGCGCGAGAGCTATCGAGTCCTGCTGAGCCTGAAGCTCGGCGGCCTTGCGGGCCCGGTCTGACTGAAAGAATGTGAACCCTATGAAAATAAGGGCGATGAGAATAAATCCGATTACCGAATTTTTATCCATTATCTGCTTTCCTCCTCTGCTTTACGAATCTGTGCTTCAAGGTCTTTGAGCTCCTCCTTCGCCTTGTCTATCTTCTCCTGCATCTGCCTTATAAGCGGTTCGCTGTTCTTTGAAGCAGAGAAAAATCCTATGTTGTTCTCGTAAGTGATGATGTTCTGCTGAAGGGTACGGTACTTGCTGACAAGAGCATCCTTAGGGCTCTGCGGGAACTGGCCCCTGCCCGGACGGGCTCCCCTTGCGCTCGGCGAGAAGAGAGGGAACGCCTTCTTCATGGCATCGCGGAAAGCATCATTGACATTGTCCTTCTCCTTGTATGGCACGTGACCTATCGCCTGCCAGCGCTCGTTGAACGAACGCATCTTCTCGGCGTTGGCGGTCTCGTCATCGCCAGGCGTATAGGCGAGAACTTCCTCTATGAGTTTCTTCTTCGCCTTGAGGTTGGAGTAGAAATCATTATCCGGGGAGGCGTTGGCGTCGCGCTTCTCGAAGAACTCGTCACATGCCGCGCGGAATCTCTTCCAGAGCTGCTCCGACTTCTTGCGAGGCACTGACCCGATCTCCTTCCACTGCTTCTGCAGGGCAACGTACTGGTCGGTGGTCTTCTTCCAGTCGGTGCTGTCCTTGAGAGCCTCAGCCTGCTCTATCAGGGCTTGCTTCTTCTCAAGATTGGCGTTGAGGTTGTCCTTTATATCGGAGAAATAGGCCCTCTTCTTCGCGAAGAAGGCGTCACAGGCCGCACGGAAACGGTCATATATCTTCTGATTCTCCTTCTTGGTGGCGAAACCGATCTTGCGCCACTCGGCCTGTATGGACTCGATCTCCTTGGTGAGGGCCGTCCACTCGGCGGAGCTCTTCACGTCAGCCGCGGCGATCTCCTCGAGCTTTTCGCAAAGTTCCCTCTTCTTGGCGAGGTTCTCCTCCTGCTGTCCCTTGAGGCCTTCGAAATGGGCCTGGTATTTCTTGTTGATGACGGCCGTCGCCGCCTTGAAACGGTTCCAGATGTCCTCGCGTTTCTCCTTGGCAACAGGGCCGTACTCCTTCCACTGCTCGTGAAGTTTCTGCAGCTCGTGGAACGCGCTTACGACATTTTCGTTCTCGGCCAGCTTCTCAGCCGCCTCGCAGAACGCCTCTTTGGCCTCGAGATTCTTGCGGAAGTCCAGGTCACGGAGATCACGGTTGATCTTGACCATGTCATAGAACTTCTCGACATAGTACTGGTATGTATCGTTTATGTTCCTGTAGGCGCTCGCCGGTACCGGACCCGCTTCGCGCCAACGGTTCTGGAGCTCGCGGAACACCGGAAAACGGGCGCTCACATCGTCCTGACCTTCCACGAGGGCCTTGAGTTCATCGATGACAGCCTGCTTCTTGGCGAGGTTGGCCTCGCGCTGCTCGTCCTGCCTGCGGTTGAACTCCGCGCGTTCCTTCTTGTAGTCGGCATACATCGCCTTGAAGTTCTGCTCCACGGCCTCGAAAGGGTTGTCCAGGCTTCCCGTGGAAGCGTCGTCGCCCTTGAGCCTCAAAAGCAGTTTGTAGAATGCCGACTTGATGGCCTCGGCCTCCTTGGAGCGCATCATGCTGTCCGCCCCGGTCTTCAATTTGACAAAAAGGTCCGAAAGTTCCGCAAGAGACTTGCCGGAGAGATCCTCCAGCTTGTCCCCGACAGCCTCAGCCTTCTCGGACACAGCAGCGCGGTCAACAAGCTCGCCGGCCTTGTCCGAAAGAGCCTCAACCTTGTCTGCGACCTTATCCGCTACCTCTGAAACGACCTCTTGGATCTTCTCAGGAAAGTTGTTTTCGCTCATAATCAATTTAGAGTATTTGTTATAACCCAACAAATATACGAATTAAAAATAATACGCGGCCAAGTAATCCGTCAAGATTGACTAAATTTGCAGGAAAATCAGACAGATATATGAGAATAGACATATTGACGGTAGTCCCGGAACTGCTGGACAGTCCGTTGTCCCACTCTATCGTAGGACGCGCGCGGAAGAAAGGCCTCGCGGAGATTTTCATCCACGACCTCCGCAAATACGGCCTGGGACCGCGCAAGAATGTGGACGATTACAGCTACGGAGGCGACGCGGGGATGGTGATGACCATAGAGCCTGTGTTCCGGATGATGGAAGAGCTCAAGGCGGAACGGGACTATGACGAGATAATCTACATGTCCCCGGACGGCGAGACTCTCAGCCAGGGGATAGCCAACGAACTCTCCCTCAAAGGGAATCTCATGATCCTATGCGGACACTACAAGGGCATAGACCACAGGATTCGCGAACACCTCATCACGCGCGAGATATCCGTCGGGGACTATGTCGTCAGCGGCGGGGAAATCCCGGCGGCGCTGCTCACCGACGCCATAGTCAGACTGATTCCGGGCGTGCTCACTGACGAGACCTCCGCCCTGTCGGACTGCTTCCAGGACGAACTGCTCTCCCCTCCCGTATACACGCGCCCGGCGGAATTCAACGGCTGGAAAGTGCCCGATGTGCTGCTCAGCGGCAACCCGAAACTGATACGCGAGTGGCAGGACGAACAGGCCCTGGAGAGGACTAGGCGGCTGCGTCCGGAGCTACTTAATAAATAATTTTAATATCTCTTGAATTTTTTTCGAAAAAAATTTGAAAAAGTATTGCATATCCAAAAAAGATGCGTACCTTTGCTTTCGGAAATGAAACAACTCAGCCGTCGGCTTCGGCCGCGGCATCTAACCAACGATAATTAACCTTCTATAAGGTAATACACTACTAACTAACCGTAAAACCCCGCTGCGAAGCGGGGTTTTGTCGTATTGGCGGACAGGCCGGCTGATTCCGGTATGATTCCCGGGGAGGGAGGCGGGACGGGAGGCGCGTATGCCGTGCGCGGCACATGTGGCACCCGGGATCAGTCCGGCTACTTCACCGGGACGAGGCTCACTTCATAGAGGCGCGGCCAGTTCTTGCCCGTCAGCCAGATTTTCCCGCTCGCCTTGTCGTACGCGATGCCGTTGAGCACATCTGTGTTGCGGGTACGCAGCTTGTCGGGAAGCAGACCGGTGCAGTCCACGGTAGCCTCCACCTTGCCGTCCGACGGATTGATGATGACAATCATGTCCGTCATGTAGACGTTCGCCCAGATTTTCCCGTCTATCCACTCCAACTCGTTCAGATACCTTACCGGCCTGCCGTCGAGCCTGACATCCAGCGTCTTGAGAAGCTTCAACTCCGGAGACAGGAAATATATGCGGGACGAACCGTCGGACGCGACAAGGGATTCGCCGTCGGTGGTGAGGCCCCAGCCCTCACGCGGATATGAGTAAGTCTTCTTATATTTAAGAGTCTCGGCGTCGTAGACGAACGCGACCTTGTTGGTCCATGTCAGGATGTAGAGGTTCCCGCCCAGCATCACCGAGCCCTCGCCGAAATATTTGCGCGCAAAATCCAGCCTGCGGTTCACCTTCCCCGTCTCGTAGTCCACCACGCGGAACGAAGACTTCCCGTACTGCCCCGTGCTCTCGTACATCTGGCCCCCCTCATAGAAAAGCCCCTGGGTGTAGGCGGCCGCGTCATGGTCGTACTCCTTGATTACCTTTACTTTATATTGCGCAACTCTCGCCTGGCAACCGGCGCACACGGAACACAGCAGCGCTGCGAGCGAAAAAATTGAAATTAACTTGCACTTCATATCCGCGAATTTACAAACTAATTGTATATTTGTGTCCCGTTATGAATACAAAGTATATATTTGTCACGGGCGGAGTGGCCTCTTCACTCGGCAAAGGCATCATCGCCGCATCACTCGCAAAACTCCTTCAGGCCAGAGGTCTAAGAGTCACCATCCAGAAGTTTGACCCCTATATTAATATCGATCCGGGCACGCTCAACCCGTACGAGCACGGCGAATGCTACGTCACCGAAGACGGGGCGGAAACGGACCTCGACCTCGGGCACTACGAGCGCTTCCTCGGGGTCCACACTTCCAAGGCCAACAACGTCACCACAGGCAAGATATACAACACCGTGATAACCAAGGAACGCGAGGGTGCGTACCTCGGCAAGACAGTACAGATCGTCCCGCACATCACGGATGAGATCAAACGCCGCATGCTACTGCTCGGCAACACAGGCAAATACGACATCATCATCACAGAGATCGGAGGAACGGTGGGCGACATGGAGTCGCAGCCGTTCGTCGAGGCCGTCCGCCAGCTCCAGTGGGAGCTTCCGGAAGAGGACTGCATGTCAATCCACCTCACCCTTGTGCCTTACCTGAGCGCGGCCAAGGAACTCAAGACCAAGCCGACACAGCACTCGGTGCAGATGCTCCAGCAGGCCGGAGTGCAGCCGGACGTGATAGTGTGCCGCACCGAACACCCGCTCACTCCGGAACTCCGCAAGAAAGTGGCCCTGTTCTGCAATGTCAAGCCGGGACATGTCATCCAGTCCATAGACGCCTGGAGCATATACCAGGTCCCGCTCAACATGCACGAAGAGCACCTTGACGAGCTCGTGGTACGCCACCTCCAGGTCGAGAATTTCGCTCAGCCGGACATGAAGGAATGGAGCGCTTTCCTCTCCAGGCTCAAGAACCCGAAATCAGAGATAGATGTCGCCCTCGTGGGCAAATATGTGGAGCTTCAGGACGCGTACAAGTCAATTCTGGAATCCTTCGTACACGCAGGTGCCGCCAATGAATGCAGGGTCAAGGTACATACCGTGCATAGCGAACACCTCGACGAGAACAACGCCGGGGAGATTCTCGGGAAGATGGACGGGATCCTCGTGGCCCCGGGATTCGGAGAGCGCGGACTGGAGGGGAAGATCGTGGCAGTGCGGTACGCCCGCGAGCACAACGTGCCGTTCTTCGGAATCTGCCTCGGCATGCAGATGTGCGTGGTAGAGTTCGCCCGCGACGTGCTCGGCTACAAGGACGCGGCGTCGGCGGAAGTCAACCCTAAGTCCACCCACCCGGTGATCGACCTGATGGAAGACCAGAAATCCACGACCATCAAGGGCGGCACCATGAGGCTCGGCGCCTACGACTGCCAGCTCAAGAAAGGCTCGCTCGTAGAGAAAATCTACGGCACAGAGATGATCTCGGAAAGACACCGCCACCGCTACGAGTTCAACTCCGAGTATCTTGAAGCCTTCGAGAACGCCGGCCTGATGGCCACGGGACGCAACCCGCAGACCGGGCTCGTGGAAGTCGTAGAGATACCGAAGCACCCGTTCTTCATCGGAGTGCAGTTCCATCCGGAGTTCAAGAGCACCCCGGAGCATCCGCAGCCTATTTTCACCGCTTTCGTCAAGGCCGCCATGTCCCGCAAGTAAGCGGCAACGATTTCAGGGAACAGCTGTCCTTTTGAAGAGAGAGTGCGCCGGTGGCACATGACTGATGAGAAAAGGAATCCAGACCCAAGAGATTGCCCAAGGTGAGATAATTTATTTTTTTAAGATCACCCGGGACAACAAGTGATGAGAATCACTATATTTGGCATTGCAAAATTATTAACGCAATGAGAGCAAACCTTATCGCTACGGCCGCTACTGCGGCTGTAGTCCTTTTTGTCGCGGGATGCGGCAAAGAGGTCAAGACTCCGCTTGTCACACCGGAGCCAAGTTATGTAGTGTCAATCGACTCAAAGTCTTACGAATTCAGCTGGTCAGCAGTTGAGAACGCTTCCGCGTACTCATATAAACTGGTCGCCGAAGACGGTACCGTCGCCAAGGAAGACGCGGCCTGCAGCGGCACACAGACTTCAGTCAGCGGTCTTGCCGCCGGGGTGGAATACACTTTCAGTGTGACCGCCGTCGCGGCTGAGGGCGGCTCAGATGCTGATTCCGAAGAGGCTTCCCTCAAGTTCAAGGCTGTCGGAATCCCGGGATCAGCCATCACAGACGCCGGCGCCTGCCTCACCTGGAAAGCCGATGCGGAGTCGTATTCATACCGGCTCGTCGCCAAGGACGCTCCACAGACAGACCTTCTAAAGGAAGACGGACTGACAGAGACCTCCCTGACATTCAAGGGCCTCTCAGCCGCCACCTCATACATCGCATATGTCAACGATGTCCCGTATCTCTTCACGACCGCGGAAGCCTCTCCTGCCGGAAAGCCTTGGGTTGCGGTAGTGTTTGAGTACAAGGAATTCGCAGGCAAGAACACCATCTACTGCCACAATGTCCCTAACAGCATTGCAAAGGACTATTTTACCACGACGGAGAATGTCAATGTGATCAGTGAGGGGTGGGCCACAGAAAGCCAGCTCGCCTATTATATCGTCTCCGACTATGAAGAGCACAAGCCGGGAGTATATGCCAACACTGCCGTGCACAGGTTCAACAACAACGGCGCAGGCTGGAAGGCGGGAGACAAACTCTTCTATGCGGCTGTCGGCGAGGACAAGAACGGTAACGATGTTCTCAACTGGTTCTGGGTAGAAATGCCAGCAAATCCTGGTGACGACATCAAGATTCTCGACACCAAGGCAAGTAATCGTTAAAAAACAAGTTTCCGCTTAGTAAAATAAGCAATGCTTCGTCCGGCGGACTCTCTGCCGGCAGTTCCGATTTGTCCGGGGGAAATCACCTTCCCCCGGACATTTTTTGTTGTCCCTCGTGTGTCCCTCGCGCGCTCATCTCTCATGCGCCCCTTGCTCATGTGCCCAACTAATGCCCTCAACTCACGCGCCCAAGATTTATGCCCCATCACGCGCGCGCCCATCTCTCATGCGCTCCTTGCTCATGCGCCCCGGCGAACGGCTCTCACCTCTGCAGAGATGTCACCTGCGCGTGAGTCTGGAAGTGGAAGACCCGCCGGCCAGTGGAATACTGCGGGACTATGGAATGCTACGGGCGCGTGGAACACCTTGGGCGCGTGGAACATCGCCGTGCGCACCAGGGGCGTTTTCACTCACCGCGATGATTT